>Ga0081455_10000778_pt1 | contig 41016 bp, 38 predicted proteins | sample TabmetS3T2R1_FD_70207 | JGI IMG/M metagenome (GOLD analysis project Ga0081455, IMG submission 70207) | Tabebuia heterophylla rhizosphere microbial communities from the University of Puerto Rico - S3T2R1 | ecosystem: Host-associated > Plants > Roots > Rhizosphere ... | reverse complement strand
ACGGCCGTCTGCGCGCTTTCCTTCATCACATCGCCGAGTTGGCCCGTGAGGATGAGCTTGCCGCTGCCGGGCACACGACTCGATTCGATGAACAGGATGTCGCCGCCGACCGGCGTCCACGCGCAAGGTCACACTGTCCGGCGGCACGCCGGGCAGCGCGACGACGATCCAGATGTCGTCGTCGGTTTCGAAGACATCGATGGGAGGTTCCCATTTCGACTCGCAGGTCGCCGTGCCGAGCAACGCAAAGAAGCGGCGGTGCCGTTGCTCGGCACGTTCGAGCTCGATCACGGCCTCGCTCCACATCCAGGAATCGGCGTCGAACAGGCGAGTCATGGTGCGCTCCTTCTGCGGCCGGAACGTGCGGCCTAGCAGTGAACATGCCCGAATGGCGGGGACGGGGAGCTAGAGCGCAAACGGGTACGCTTCGTCGGCGGCGGGGTTGAGCATGAAGCGGCGCACGCCCGAGTCGTGGCAGAGGCGTTCGTAGCTATCACGATGAGAGCGACGCACGCGCTTCACTTCCAGGGGTCCGTCCCAGCTACTCGCCGCGGCGACGGTGCCCGAGTGCTCCGCCCCCGTAGTAGTACATGATGCGGTAGTACTGCTCGGCCGAAGCGATGAGCCTCGTGTTCTGCGCGGCATCGAGAAACTCGTCGCCGTCCTGGCGCGCGTAGTCGAGGCGGTTGCCGAGGAGCTCGCGACACTGCTTGATCACGGCTTCTTCGCAGGCGCGATAACTTCCCGTGAGCACCGCGCGCCCATAGGTGCTCGGCTCCTTCTGCCAGGGCGTGAGGCAGCCGTAGCGCTCCCGCGCGATGGTCGCGGCAGCCGGATCGATCTTGTCTAGATAATCGAGCACGGCGGCAATCGAGCCGCTCATGTTGTAGAGGTCGAGGCCGAAGAAACCGGCGCGCCCTTCGGGAGGCAGCGATTCGTTCTGTGAGCGCAGCCAGGTGAGGAAGGCTTCTACCTCGACATTGCGCCACATCCACGTAGGGAATCGTTGGAAGGGCGGATCGGCGGTGCCGATTGCCGGCCGATGTCGCACGTAGCGATCGACGGCCGCGGCGTCGGGATAATCGGCTTCCACGGCGACGATGGTGAAGCCATGCTCTTGGATCAATCGCTGCGTGATGGCGCGGCCCGTGCGCGGTAGAACTCCGACGTGCCGTGGCTCGCTTCACCGAGCCGCACGACGCGCCGTTCGGCGAAGCGGTCGATCCACTGCGCGAATTCCGGATCTTCCGGCGGCGGGAGCGGCTCCGCCGCGGCGGCAATGAGCTCTGGCAGCGTGCGATGGCGCGAGCGGCCCGCGATGTGGCTGCTAGCGGAGCGCCGGCCGTCCTCGGTCCACGCGTGCTCGCCGATGAGCGGCACGAATGCGACGGCGCCGAGATTCTCATTGTCGTATTCGGTATCGCGGACGCGAGTGATCTTGCGCAGGGTTTGGGTGCAGGGGGCGGAGCCGATCGGAATGATCAGGCGGCCGCCGATCGCGAGTTGCGCTTTCAGGGTCTCGGGAACGTGCGGCCCGCCGGCGGCGACGAGAATCGCATCGAACGGCGCTTTGGCCGCCCAACCTTGGGTGCCGTCGCCGGTCATTACGTGCACGTTGTCGTAGCCGAGTTTCGCGAGCCGCTGCGCGGCCTCGCGCGCGAGCGACTCGTGGCGCTCGATGGCGTATACCTCGCGCGCGATTCGGCCGAGCACTGCAGCCGCGTAACCGGATCCGGCGCCGACTTCGAGCACGCGGTCACGCGGCTCGATTTCGGCGGCTTCGATCATCAGCGCGACGATGTAGGGCTGCGAGATGGTCTGCCCCGCGCCGATCGGCAGTGGCGCATCTTCGTACGCGAACTCTGCGAGTCCAGGCTCGACGAAAGCCTCGCGCGGTACGGTTTGCATCGCGTCCAGTACGCGTTGGTCGTGCACGCCACGCCGCGCGATCTGCGTCTCCACCATGCGCTCTCGCGCAGTGGGCAAATTGCTCATGGCACCAAGTACTACGCATAGACGACCTCATGGCTCCACTGGGCCGCGGGCCTCGCCGTGCGGGAAACGAGAATTCTCCAGCGGAATCATCGACGTAGCCCGGATCGAGGTTTCTGAAGGCTTGCGCCCGCACCCGATTCCTTGCCTGCCTGTCTCCAACGCCGAACATCCGGTGGCCCACGCGGCGCGCGAGATCGAGTTGGGAGAGCTCGTGCCGGTGCTCGAAAAATTTTCACCACTCATCGAGACGTTGCACCTCTACTATCCAACGCGCACCATGATGGCGGGCAAGCTGCGCGCGTTAGCGGACTTCATGCGCGCGCAATGAGCGCGACATAAGCAAATGTCTCAATGTGCTGCGGAAAGCGCTCATTGGGTTGATAACAGCTGCAAATTATTTTGCCGCCACCTCACCAGGGAGCGGTCCTGATGTCGAACGATCTCACACCTTCCGAGACACGCTTCGTGCAAGCCCTGTGTGGGGCGGGTCCTCTCGGCATCCCGCCGCTCGGTCTGGCACGTGCTCTGGGTGTGACGGCCGCGACCGTCGGCAATCTCTCCACCATCGTCGAGCGCAAGGGCTTCTGTACCCGCGAGCGCTATGGCATGCGGATCTTCCTGCGGCCGACGAACACGGCGCTCGCGTTGGTCGCCTCGCTGGCGTCGTCGGCAGAGGCGCCGTTGCCCATCGCTTCGGCATCCGCCGATATAAAGAAGACCCGCGCGCCGCGCGCTCCACGCATGCGCTGACGCCCACGTCTCGCGAGCCGGGCTGCCCGCGGCTTCGGCTGTCCAGACCCAGGCGCTCTGCGCGCCTCGGCCGGCCACCCCAGTATGCTAGGATGCCCGCCCTTCGCGGATCGCTCCGCCACCCCTTGAACCAAGGGTCGCACAGCAATGCTTCAACGGATCAGAGACAGTCTGCAGACGCAGAAATGGCTTGCCATCGTGATTCTCGGCGCGCTGGCGCTGGTGTTCGCGGCCTGGGGTGCATACGGCATCGTCGATCTCGGTGTCGGCACGGGTAACTACGCCGCGAAGGTGGAGGGCGAGAAGGTCTCCATCAAAGACGCGCAGGAAGCCTGGCAACAGCAGCAGATGCAGTGGCAGCAGCGGATGGGCGGTGAGCTGCCCGCGGACCTGAAGGCCCGCCTGCAGGACCAGCTCCTCGAAGGCATGGTGCGCGACACGCTGATCGGCAAGCACTCGCACGATCTCGGTTACCGCGTCAGCGACGCGCAGCTGCACGATCAGATCCGGCAAATTCCGGCCTTCCAGATCGACGGCACGTACAACCCGGCGCAAGCGAAGTACGCGCTCGATCGCGCCGGCATGTCGCCCGATATGTTCGAGGCGAGCCTGCGCCGGGACATGCAACGCGGCCAGGTCGAGAGCGGCCTGCGCATGTCGGACTTCGTGACCCCGACGGAGCTCAAGCGCTTGCAGGACCTGCAGTCCGAGGAGCGCGAAGTGCGCTATGCGACCGTGTCGGCGGACAAGTACGCCGCCGCCGCCAAGGTCGACGATGCGGCGGTCGAGGCCTACTACAAGAAGAATCAGGGCCAGTACATGACCACCGAGTACGTGCAGCTCGCGTACGCGGAGCTGCGCCTAGAGCAGCTCGCGAGCCAGGTGACGGTGAGCGACGAGGACATCAAGCAGTACTACGACAAGAACAAAGACAAGTACGTCACGCCCGAGAAGCGCCGCTCGCATCACATCCTCATCGAGAGCGGCAAGGACGACGCAGCGGCATTGAAGAAGGCGCAGGACGTGCTCGCGCAAGCCAAGTCCGGCAAGGATTTCGGCGAGCTCGCCAAGACGTATTCGCAGGACCCGGGGTCGGCGGACAAGGGCGGCGATCTCGATTGGGCGGAGCGCGGCTATTTCGATCCTGCGTTCGCGGATGCGCTGTTCAGCATGTCGCCCGGCGAGATTCGCGGGCCGGTGAAGTCACAGTACGGCTATCACATCATTCGTCTGGACGAGATTCAGGCGAGCAAGGGACGCAGCCTCGAAGAAGCGCGCGCCGACATCGACGCGCAGCTCCGCAAGGACAAGGCCGCGGATCTCTTCGGCAATGCGCAGGAGCAGATTCAGCAGAAGCTCGAGCAGCCGGGCGCGGATCTGAACACGATCGCGAAGGACCTGCATCTGCAGACCGGCGAGGTCGCGCAGTTCGAGCGCGGCAAGGGCGGGGCGCCGCTCGGTGATGCGCCGGAGTTGGAAGAGGCCGTGTTCAGCAACGCCGTGCTCGATGAGCACAAGATCGGCGGGCCGATCGCGCTGGGCGAGGATCGGTTGGTGATCGTGAAGGCGCTGAGCCACAAGAAGCCCGAGCCGAAGCCGCTCGCGACGGTGCGCGATGAGATCGTCGCGGCCATTCGCAAGGAGCAGGGCACGCAGGCAGCGGCCGCTGCGGCGGAAGCGGCGCGCGCGAAGCTGAATGCGGGGACATCGTTCGATGAAGTGGTGAAGGAGCTCGGTGTGACCGCCGATGCGCCGCATTTCGTCGGGCGCGAGGATCCGTCGGTGCCGGCGCCGATTCGCGATGCCGTGTTCAAGGCGCCGAAGCCGGCCGCGGGGAAGACGGTGAATCGGGCGGTGTCGCTGGAGAATGGCGGCGCGGCGGTGATTGCGGTCAGCGCCGTGCGAACCGAGCCGAATCCGAATCCGGACGATTTGGAGCGCGAGAAGCGGCAGGTGATTCAGCGGCACTCGCAGGGGGATGCGGTCGCTTACCTCGACGAGCTGCGGCGTTCTGCGGATGTGAGCAAGAATCCGAAGGCGTTCGAGTAAGGAGGCCCGGTTATCCCTCGCCGGCCTCGTGCGCGAAGCTCATTCCGACGGTATTGAACCCGCTGTCGACATAGAGGATTTCGCCGGTGATACCCGCCGCGAGATCGGAGCAGAGGAACGCAGCGGCGTTGCCGACATCCTCGAGCGTCACGTTACGCCGCAAAGGTGCAACGTCTGCGACCTGAGCGAGCATCTTGCGAAAGCCCCCAATGCCCGCAGCCGACAAGGTTTTGATCGGCCCGGCCGAAATGCCATTTGCCCGAATCCCTTTCTGCCCAACGTCCGCCGCGACAAACCGAACACTCGCTTCGAGTGCCGCTTTCGCCACCCCCATCACGTTGTAGTTCGGAATCGAGCGCACCGCGCCGAGATACGACAGCGTCAACAGCGAGCCCGCACGTCCTTCCATCAAAGGAACCGCCCGCTTCGCGAGCGCCACGAAGCTGTACGCCGACACGTCGTGCGCCGACCGAAACGCCTCACGCGATGTGCTGTCGACGAATCCACCCATCAGCGCCTCGCGCGGCGCATGCGCCACCGCATGGACGACGATATCGAGGTTGCCCCACTCGCGCTTCAGCAACTCGAAGCCCGCATCGATCTGCGCATCGACGGTCACGTCCATCGGCATGACGAGCTTCGAGCCGAGCGAGTTCGCAAGCGGCACGACGCGTTCTTTCAGCTTGTCGTTGAGGTAGGTGAAGGCGAGCTCGGCGCCTTCGCGATGCATGGCCTGGGCAATGCCCCAGGCGATCGAGCGTTCGGTGGCCACGCCCACGATGAGGGCGCGCTTGCCCGCGAGAAAACCCATACAAACCTCCGTCGAGGGCTATTTCAGCCGCGACGGGAGGATACGCGGATCGTGAGCTTTTGGCCCGGCTTGATGGCGTGCTTCTGGCCGATGTCGTTCCAATCGACGATCTGGGCCACGGTGACCTGGAACATGCGCGCGATCGCTGAGAGCGTATCGCCAGCGCGCACCACATACGTGACCTGACGGGCGCTACCCGACGAACCGGTACTCGCGAGCTTCGCGCCGCGCGAGCCGCCCGAGGTGCTCGTGAGCTGCAACCGTTGACCCGTGCGCAGCGTGTCCCCGGGCTGCATGCCATTCATCATCGCAAGCGTGTTGACGTCCATGCCCGAGCGACGGGCGACGCTCCACAGCGTGTCGCCGCGACGAACGACATGCACGTGCTGCCGACCACGCAGAGTGCGATCGCGCTTCCCGTCGACACGCGCCGCGGCGAGCATCACTTTCGGAGGCAACGTCATCTGCGACGGCACGCGCAAATCGGCGCCGACAGTCAGCGGACCGGAGGGCAGATCATTCATCTCACGCACGACATCGGTGCTGGTCTTGAACTTCTTCGCCACCGAGGCGACCGAGTCGCCTTTCCGCACGGTGTAGATTGTCGCGGACAGGCGTTGCTCGGCCGTGAGCTGCGCGACGTTCTGCTTGAACAGATCCGCGACGTCCGAGGGCACGAGCAGATAGTGCGGCCCGCTCGGATCGGTGGCCCAGCGATGGAAGGCCGGATTCAACTCATACAGCTGCTCGTGCGAGATGCCGGCGATATCCGCGGCGACCTTGAGATCGATCTGACCCTGCGTCTCGACGCGCGTGAAATACGGCTGATTCGGAATGCGGCTGAAGCCGAGACCATATGCCTCGGGGTCCGCGACGAGCCGCTTCATGGCGAGCAGCTTCGGCACGTACGCGCGCGTTTCCTTCGGCAGCTTCAGACTCCAAAAATCGATCGGCTTGCCGTGGGCCTGATTGCTCTCGACGGCCCGTTGCACATTCATCTCGCCGCAGTTGTATGCCGCGATCGCGAGCAACCAGTCGCCGTTGAACTCGTCGTGCAGGAATTGCAGATAATCGAACGCGGCGCGCGTGGACTCGACCACGTCGCGACGGCCGTCGTACCACCAGTTCTGCTTCAGACCGAAGCGCGAGCCCGTTCCCGGAATGAATTGCCACATGCCCGCGGCGCGCGCGCGCGAATAGGCGTACGGCTCGAAGGCGCTCTCGACCACGGGCAGCAGCGCGATCTCGAGCGGCATGCCGCGCGCTTCGAGCTCCGTGACGATGTGGTACATGTACAGCTCGGCGCGGCCGAAGGCGCGCTCGAGATAATCCGGATGATCCGCGTACCAGTCGAGCTGCTGATCGACGGCGTGCTTGTCGACATCGTCGAGCTTGAAGCCGGCGCGCATGCGATCGAACAGATCGCCGTACTGGGCGGGCGTGATGCCGACGACGGGCGTCGGTTCGGTGGATTCGGGAGTCTGAGCGGCGGGCGGTGTGAGGGGTTCGGGGAAGGCGGCGGTCGGTTCGGCGGGCGGCGTGGTGCGCGCGATGACCGGTGCGCCGACGATTTCCTCGGAGGGCCCTTTCATCGAGCGGTCGGCCGGTGTGTGTGCGCACGCGGCCAGCACGAGCGCAGCGCACATTCCAAGCCCAACGCGAGCCCCGCGGATCGATTCCAACATCAATTCCCTACCCTCTATGACGCCAGGCCTGTCGACCCGTCTTCCGGCGGCATGTGGACTTCTTCGTAAAGCGCCTGGCCGCGTGCTAAGGTCGATTCGCGCCGGGGCGCATCGCCCAGGCTCGAAACTACGGGTTAGTGACCCGGACTGTAACCGCTGAGTTCACACTATTTCCAGCCTGTGACTACGTCTTTCCGTAATCCACGATTTTCGGACCCGGACGTGGCCCTCAAGTCGTGGTGGGCCGGGCCGCTCGGCGCGGGCCTGCTGCTCGCAGAATCGGAGCTGCTCGGCGAAGCGCTGGAAGATGTCTTCGGTTGGGAGCTGCTGCAAGTGGGCGCGTGGGGCGGCTCGCGCGAGCTGCTGCGAAAAAGCCGCACGCGCGCGCAGACCGTGGTGGCTCCGCTCGAGTTGCGACAGGGTGCGGACGTCATCGCACGCGCCTCGCAATTGCCGATCAACAGCGATTCCGTCGATGCCGTCCTGTTGCCGCACACACTGGAATTTGCGGCAGATCCGTATGCGATCGTGCGCGAAGTCGATCGCGTGCTGACGGGCGAAGGACAGCTGCTGGTGCTCGGATTTCGACCCATCAGCGCGTGGGGTTTGCGTGCGCGGCTGAGTCGTAGCGGATTCCCACCAGGCATGCGGCGTGTTCTCTCCGAGCGACGTGTGCGGGAATGGCTGGTGCTGCTCGGCTATGAAGTCGTGGCCACGCGGCACTACGCGTTTCGCGTGCCGTGGGGCAGTGTGTCGCCGGATGGCGCCACCGGCCCGTATCTGCGGCGCGGGTTGAATCCGTTGCCCGCGGGCGCGTATCTGCTGAAGGCGCGCAAGCGCGTGTACACGCTCACGCCGATACGGCCGCGCTTCCGTGAGAAGCCCGCCGTGCTCGGCGGTCTCGTCAAGCCGACGACGCGCTCGCCGTCCTGACGCGTGGAAACGGTCGAGATCTACGCGGACGGCGCATGCCGCGGCAATCCTGGGCCCGGCGGATGGGGCGCGCTGCTCATTCACAAGGGCCGCGAAAAAGAGCTGTCCGGCGCCGAGCCGCTGACGACCAACAATCGCATGGAGCTCACTGCGGCGATTCGCGCGCTCGAAGCGCTGAAGAGGCCGGGCACGAGCGCGCGCGTGTACACCGACTCGCAGTACGTGATCAAAGGCATCGAAGAATGGGTGGGCGGCTGGAAGGCGCGCGGTTGGCGCACTGCCGACAAGAAGCCCGTCAAGAATCAAGATCTGTGGGAGCGTCTCGATGCGCTCGCGGCTCAACACTCACTCGAATGGCACTGGGTCAAGGGCCACTCGGGCATTCCGGGCAACGAACGCGTCGACGCGTTAGCAAATCGCGCCATCGACACCTTAGTTAGGTAAACTCGCGCCCCGATATGCGCCAGATCGTCCTCGACACCGAAACCACCGGCCTCGAGCCCGACCTAGGACACCGCATCATCGAAATCGGCGGCATCGAGCTGGTGAACCGCCGCCGCACCGGGCGCACGTTTCATCACTATCTGAATCCCGAGCGCGAGATCGACAAGGGCGCGCTCGAAGTGCACGGCATCACCGCCGAGTTCCTGCAGGGCAAGCCGCGCTTCGCAGACGTCGCCGAAGAGCTGATGGCGTTCATCTCCGGCGCCGAGCTCGTGATTCACAACGCCGCGTTCGACGTGGCTTTCCTCGATGCGGAGCTGCGCTGGCACACGGCGAAGGTGCCCGCGTTCGGACAGCGACTGGCGTCCGCCGAGTGCCGCGTGCTCGACACGCTCGCGCTCGCGCGCTCGATGCATCCGGGGCAGCGGAACAATCTCGACGCGCTCTGCAAGCGCTACGAGATCGACAACTCCCACCGCGAGCTGCACGGTGCTTTGCTGGACGCCCGCATCCTCGCGGACGTGTACCTCGCGATGACCGGCGGCCAGGTCGGCCTGGCGCTCGACGAGCTGATGGCCGGTGCGCAGGTGGTCGAGGGCGCTGGGCAGGTGCGGGCTTTGCTACGGCCGGCGATCCCTCTGGTCGTGATCAGTGCGACGGCCGAGGAGCTGACCGCGCACCAAGCCATGCTCCAGACGATCGCAAAAGCGAGCAAGGGCAAGTGCCTGTGGCAGGCGCTGGAAGCCGCGATTCCGGCCGGCCTGGCGGGCGGCGCCGGCGCGCAGACGCTGTCAACTGCATGACGTCTGTCTACCGCTGCGGGCCGCTCCGGCGGCTCGCATTTGAGACGAGTTGCGAACCCCGTCGCAGCGGTGCGTGCGGCGGCAGCCTGACAATTGCGGCCCCGCGCCGCCCGTTTCAGGGCGGCGAGCGGCTGCAGTCCAAGAGATTTTTGTGGGTGTGGCGAAGCCACACCCAGATATAAAAAACTAATTAAAGGAACGTTTCATCGTGCTGAGTCTCCGTAAGTGCCGCGTCGGCGTGGTGGGATTGGGGTATGTCGGGTTGCCGCTCGCCGTGGAATTCGGCAAGCACTTCGACACCGTCGGCTTCGACATCAAGGAAGCGCGCATCGCCGAGCTCAGAGCCGGCAAGGACAGCACGCTCGAAACGACGCGCAAAGAGCTGAAGGAGGCGCAGTACCTGACCTTCACGACGAATCTCGCGGAGCTGAAGAAGTGCCGCGTGTTCATCGTCACGGTGCCCACGCCGATCGACAAGTACAACCGTCCGGATCTGACGCCGCTCGAGCGCTCGAGCGAGACCGTCGGCAAAGTGCTGAAGAAGGGCGACGTGGTGGTGTACGAATCCACCGTGTACCCGGGCTGCACCGAAGAGGTGTGCGTGCCGATCCTCGAGCGCGTTTCGGGGCTCAAGTACAACAAGGATTTCTTCTGCGGCTATAGCCCCGAGCGCATCAATCCGGGCGACAAGGAGCATCGCCTCACAACGATCCGCAAGATCACGGCGGGCTCGACCCCGGAGGCGGCCGAGTTCGTCGACAAGCTGTACGGCTCCATCATCAAGGCCGGTACGCACAAGGCGTCGTCGATTGCGGTGGCCGAAGCCGCCAAGGTCATCGAGAACACGCAGCGTGACGTGAACATCGCGCTGATCAACGAGCTGTCGCTGATCTTCAATCGCCTCGGCATCGACACCGAGGAGGTGCTGGTCGCGGCTGGCACCAAATGGAACTTCCTGCCGTTCCGGCCGGGCCTCGTCGGCGGCCATTGCATCGGCGTGGACCCGTATTACCTCACGCACAAGGCGCAGGAGATCGGCTATCACCCCGAGATGATCCTCGCGGGCCGGCGCCTGAACGACAACATGGCGCTCTACGTCGCCGACCAGGTCGTGAAGCTCATGAACCAGCGGCGCATTCACGTGAAGGACGCGCGCGTGCTCGTGCTCGGTGCCACGTTCAAAGAGAACTGCCCCGACATCCGCAACTCCAAGGTGTTCGACGTGGTGCGCGAGCTGAAGAAGCACGGCGCGGCCGTCGACGTGTACGATCCGTGGGCGGATAGCGGCGAGTGCAAGCACGAATACGGCATGCGGCTCACCAAGGAACCGCAGCCCGGCCAGTACGACGCGGTCGTGATGGCCGTGGCGCATCGCGAGTTCAAGGAGATGGGCGTGCGTGGCGCGCGCCGTTACGGCCGCAAGAATCACGTGCTGTTCGACATCAAGCACGTGTATCCGGCGACCCAGACCGACGGACGTCTCTGATTCATTTGGAGCAGCACGCAGCGACATGAAGATCCTCGTCACGGGCGCGGCCGGATTCATCGGGTTCCACACGGCGAAGAAACTGCTGGCGCGGGGCGAGGAGGTCGTCGGTCTCGACAATCTCAACGAGTACTACGACGTCACGCTCAAGAAGGCGCGTCTCGCCCAGCTCGAGAAGACCGCCGGTTTCCGTTTCGTGAAGCTGGACCTCGGCGACCAGCAGGGCATGGCCGAGCTGTTCGCGCGCGAGAAATTCCAGCGCGTGATCCATCTCGCCGCCCAGGCGGGTGTGCGGTATTCGATCGACGTGCCGCATGCGTACGTCCACAGCAACGTGACGGGCACGCTGAACGTGCTCGAAGGGTGCCGCCACAACGGGGTGGAGCACCTGACCTACGCCTCGACGAGCTCGGTGTACGGTGCCAACACCAACATGCCGTTTTCGCCGCACAACATCGCGGACCATCCGCTGTCGTTGTATGCGGCCACCAAGCGCGCGAACGAGCTGATGGCGCACAACTTTTCGGCGCTGTTCAAGTTGCCGACGACGGGGCTGCGCTTTTTCACGGTGTACGGGCCCTGGGGCCGGCCGGACATGGCGCTGTTCCTGTTCACGCGGAACATCCTGGCCGGCAAACCCATCGACGTGTTCAATCACGGCCATCACAAGCGTGATTTCACCTTCGTCGAAGACATCGCCGAAGGCGTGGTGCGCGCGTGCGACCGGGTCGCGCAGCCGGACCCGAGCTGGAACAGCAACGATCCGGACCCGGCCACCAGCAGCGCGCCGTTTCGCATCTACAACATCGGCAACAACCGGCCGGTGGAGCTGATGCGCTACATCGAGGTGCTCGAGGAATGTCTCGGGCGCAAGGCCGAGAAGAACATGCTGCCGCTGCAGCTCGGCGACGTGCCCGAAACGAGTGCGAACATCGATGATCTCGTCGCCGACGTGGGGTATCGGCCTGCCACCCCGGTCGAAGTGGGTGTCCGTAAGTTCGTCGATTGGTACCTCGACTACTACGGCGTGAAGCGCTGAGAACGCTTGGGCAGCTCGCAAGCCCTCAGGTAAGTCCGCCGCCGGTTCGCTAGAATCCGCCCATCTCTCATCGGCGGAGTCCGCATGTCGGCGTCCAACCCGCAGCCGGCGCCTCACACGCAGGTGCCGCTGCTCGATCTCAAGCTTCAGTACCAGCCGCTCAAAACCGAAATCCTCGCCGTCATCGAGAAGGTGTGTGCGAGCCAGGCGTTCATCCTCGGCCCGGCCACGCGCGAGCTCGAGGCGAGCGTCGCCAAGTATTGCCATTGCCGCTTCGGCATCGGCGTCTCCTCGGGAACGGATGCGCTGCTGGTCGCATTGATGGCGCTCGATATCGGGCACGGCGACGAAGTCATCACCACGCCGTTCACGTTCTTTGCGACCGCGGGCACGATCGCGCGGGTCGGCGCGCGGCCCACGTTCTGCGACATCGATCCGGAGACGTTCAATCTGTCGCCCGCGGCGGTCACGGCCTTCATCGAGCGCAAGTGCGAGGCGCGGGACGGCACGCTCGTCAATCGCGATACCGGCGGTACGATCAAAGCGATGATGCCGGTACATCTGTACGGGCAGGTGGCCGATATCGGTCCGCTGGTGCAGATCGCGCGGCGTTACGGCCTCAAGGTGATCGAGGACGCCGCGCAGGCGATCGGCGCGGAAGACGCGCATGAGGGGCGCGCCGGCAGCTTCGGCGACGTTGGCTGTCTCTCGTTCTTCCCCACCAAGAATCTCGGCGCGTTCGGCGATGCCGGCCTGTGCGTGACGAACGATCAGGCGCTGGCCGAGCGCATCGAGATCTTGCGCGTCCACGGCGGTAAGCCGAAGTACTTCCATGCCTTCATCGGCGGCAATTTCCGCATCGACGAGATCCAGTCTGCGGTGTTGAACGTCAAGCTGAAACATCTCGATCACTGGAGCGCGGGCCGCCAGCACAACGCCGAGGTGTACAACGAGGCGTTCGAGCACGCCGATCTCGGTAAGGCCGTCGAGACGCCGCGCGCGTTGCCCGGCGTGCGGCACATCTTCAATCAGTATGTGATTCGCGCGCGCGACCGCGACCTTCTGCGCCAGCACTTGATGGCGGCAGGCGTGGGCACGGAGATCTACTATCCCGTACCGCTCCACCTGCAGGAGTGCTTCGCGTACCTGAAGCATCGCAAGGGCGACTTCCCGCATTCCGAGCGCGCGGCCGAAGAGACGCTCGCACTGCCGATTTTCCCGGAGCTGACCGAGACGCAGCTTCGCTACGTCGTCGACAGCGTTGCCGATTTCTATCGGCGCTGAGGAGGACGGATATGGCGATTAGCACACTCTCCGGTCCAGACACTCCGGTTTGGAAAGATCTCGAAGCGTGTGCCACGCGGCTCTCGACGGTGCCGACGCGCGAGCTCGTGCAGGGCGACGCGAAGCGCTTCGAACGCTTCACGACGGAAGCCGCGGGCCTGCTGCTCGACTACACGCGCCAGCGCGTCGATGAGCCCGTGATCACGAAGCTCACCGCACTTGCCGATGCGGTGGGCCTGAAGGATCGCATTCAAGCGATGTGGCGCGGCGATCACATCAACGCCACCGAAGATCGCGCGGTGCTGCACGTCGCGCTCCGTCAGCCGGCCGGCGCCGGCATCGGCGGCGCGGAAGTCGAGAAGCTCGTGCTCGAGGAGCGCGAGCGGATGTTGTCGTTCGCGCAAGGCGTGCTGAGCGGTGCGATCCGCGGCAGCAGCAAGAAGTGCTTCACGCTCGTCGTGAACATCGGCATCGGCGGCTCGGACCTCGGACCTGCGATGGCGGTGGAAGCGCTGCGCGAGTATTCCGCCGGCGGCCCCAACTGCGCGTTCGTCTCGAACGTGGACGGTTGCCGGCTCGCGGACGTGCTCGAATCGGCAGCTCCCGAGAGTACGCTGTTCATCATCGCGTCGAAGACTTTCACGACGCTCGAAACGCTGACGAACGCTCGCACCGCGCGCGCGTGGCTCGTGAAGTCGCTGGGTGAGAAGGCAGTGCCCGATCACTTCGCGGCCGTCTCCGTCAATCACAAGGCGATGAACGAGTTCGGCGTGCATCCGGACTATCGCTTTCAGATGTGGGATTGGGTCGGCGGCCGGTACTCGATGTGGTCGTCCATCGGTGTGGCGCTCGCCATCGCGATCGGCCGCGCGAATTTCATGGAATTCCTGCGCGGCGGGCACGAGATGGACGAGCACTTCCGCTCGGCGCCGTGGCGGCACAACCTGCCGGCGCTGATGGGTTTGTTGGGCGTCTGGAACATCAATTTCCGCCATTTGCCGACGCTCGCGATCCTGCCTTACGACGATCGTCTCAAGCGCTTCTCCGCATACCTGCAACAGCTCGAGATGGAGAGCAACGGCAAGTCCGTGCGGCTCAATGGCAGTCCTGTGAATTCGGAGACGGCCGCGGTGATCTGGGGCGAGCCGGGCAATAACGCCCAGCACTCGTTCTTCCAGCTCCTCCACCAGGGCACGCCGCGCGCGGCGCTGGATTTCCTGCTGCCGGCGAAGTCGTCCTGTGGCAATCAGCCCCAGCAGGATCTCGCGATCGCGAACTGCCTGGCGCAAGCCGAAGCCTTCATGGCCGGCAATCCGCCGGCCGCGGTGCGTGCGGAGTTGGAGCGACTGAATTTGGCGCCGGATCGCGTCCAATACCTCGTGCCGCAGAAGGTGCATCCGGGCGATCGGCCGAGCACGATCGTGGGATTCGAAAAGCTCGATCCGGCGACGCTCGGACGACTCGTTGCGCTCTACGAGCACAAGGTGTTCACGCAGGGTGTCGTGTGGGGCATCAATTCGTTCGACCAATGGGGCGTCGAGTTGGGCAAGAAGCTGGCGGAACAGCTCGCGCCTGCGGTGCGCGACCCGGCGGGCGCCCAGAACGTATCGGACGGCGTCGGCCGGCTCCTGCGCCACATCGACGAGTGGCGGCGAAAGTCTTGAGTGGAGCGGTGGGGAGCACGTGCGGATCTCGCTGATCATCACGACCTACAACTGGCCCCAGGCGCTCGATCTCGTGCTCACTAGTGTGTCGCGACAGACGCGCATGCCGGACGAGGTGATCGTCTGCGACGACGGCTCGGGAGCCGAAACCGCGCAAGTCGTGGCGTCGTGGGCCGCGCGCTTGAAGACACCGGTGCATCACGTGTGGCAGGAGAATCGCGGCTTTCGCGCGGGCCGCTCGCGGAATCGCGGGATCGCCGCCGCGCGCGGTGATTACGTGATCGCGCTCGACGGCGACATGGTCTTACACGAGGAGTTCGTCGCGGATCACGAGCAGGCTGCGCGGCCGGGATGGTTCGTGCAGGGTGTGCGCATTCCCACGACGCCTGAGGGCGCGCAGCGCTTGCTGCGCGACGGGCTGAAGTCCATCGATTTCTTCACGCCCGGTCTGCGCCGGCGCCATCTGGCCGTGCGGAGTCGGTTGCTCTCGCGGTTGTTCAGCCCGACGCCGGTCGCTATGCCGCGCCTCAAGAGCTGCAATCAGGGGATCTGGCGCAGCGATCTGATCGCGGTGAACGGCTTCGAGGAAAACATGATCGGCTGGGGTCCGGAGGACAAGGAGTGTTGCGCGCGCCTGCTCCATCGCGGCGTGCGCGGGCGAGAGCTGCGATTTGCGGCGCTCGCAGTGCATTTGTATCACCCGGTGCGCTCGCCGCAGGGCGTGAATCCGAACGACGCACTGCTCGACGCCACGCTCGCGAATCGGCGCATCCGCTGCGAGCTCGGGCTGGATCAGCATCTCGCCGAATTTGCGACGGGCATTCCGCCGAGCGCGCGGCCGCCCTGGAACCTCTGACCATGGCCGTTCGCGACATCGACATTCGAGCGCTGGCGCCGGTGGACTCGGCCCTGGCCGGGCTGCCGACCATCCAGATGTTTTGGCACGGGCCGGCGCTGTCGCGCATCGAGCAGCTCTCGATGACGTCGTTCATGCGGAATGGGCATCCGGTGCACTTGTACGTGTACGAAGAGCCGGCCGGCGTTCCCCCGGGCGTGCGCGTGATGGATGCCGCGGAAATACTGCCGCGGAGCGCCTTGTTCCTGCATCGGAGGCGCCAATCCGTGGCGCATTTCGCGGACTGGTTTCGCTATCGCTTGCTGTTCGCCCGCGGCGGGCTATGGGCCGACACCGATATGGTGTGCTTGCAGCCCTTCGATTACGCGAGCCCCGTCGTGTTCGCCTGGCAGGACGAGGCACATCTGAACAACGCCGTGCTCGGTTTGCCGTCGGGGGACCCGCTCGCGGAATGGCTCGCCATGATGTGCGAGCACCCCAATCGCATTCTGCCGTACGACGATCTCGCCACGCGGCTGGTGAAATTGAAGCGGCGCCTGAAGGGGATGGGGCGCGAGCACGTTCGCTGGGGCGACACGGGGCCGTACGGGTTGACGAGCGCCGCGCGGCACCTCGGGTACACGGAGCACGCGCTACCGCAGTGGCATTTTTATCCGGTGCGGTTCGAGGAGCATCGGATGTTGTTCGAGAGCCCGCGGGCGGGGATGGATCTGTCGTTCAACGGCAGCCGCGCGGTGCATCTGTGGAATCAGCTCATCGAGGCGGGGCATGCGTTGGACAAGAACGCGCGGTTTGCTGCGGACTCGCCGTTCGAGCGGTGGTGGGCGCGGTACGTCGACGAGTAGGCGGCGCGCTTTCAGAACCTACGTGTGAGTGAGATCGAATAGCTGTCGATCGTGTAGAAGCTGTCGGGTCGGATCGGGTCCTGGGGATCGCTCGGCAGCAGGTGATCGCGCGCCACCTTCTTTGCCTGCCGCACGTCCAAGCCGATATCCCAGCCCGGGCGCACGTCGCGCCACTGTAAGCCGCCGCCGAAGTAGAGGCCGTACGCAGGCGTTGCGAGGGCGTAGCGCGAAGCACCGAGGAATACACTCAACGCCAACGGATTCGCGAACCGATAGCGGTAATCGATCATGCGGACGCTGGTGAGGTTGTGGCCCTCTACGTCGTCCAGCTCGAGCCGTACACCAAGATCGCTGTTGTCGGAGACGGCGCGGCGCGCGCCGAGGCCGATGTGGGCGCCGCTGCCGCGCTGGGTGAATTCGGTTGTTTCGGTGGGTACGACCGTCATCTTGTTGTTGCTGACGCCGGCTTCGACGAAGAGCTCGGCGGTCTTGTCGGTGGGGCCCACGGGGTCGGCATCGAACGACGCCGGCATCGCCGCTGTATCACCGGTATAGCGGAAGAATGCGCCCAGGCGGGAGAAGCTCTCGCCCAAGGAGTCGCGGCCCGCGTACGCCTCGGCACCGACGGTGAAAGCACCTATGGGTCGGGAGTATCGCAGCAGGGCATCGTACGCACGTTCGTAGGTCCGCCCAATGGCAGCCTCCGTGTAGTGCTGGTTCTCCAGGGTGCTGAGGCGCATCTCGACGAGACCGCCGAAGGGCGCATCCCAGCCGACTTGGAGCATGTGCGCCTGCGCACCTACTCCGTCGTGGAAGACCCGATCGTCCGCGCCCCAGTGGCCGATCACGTGACCTTTGTTCGTGAGCCCGTCGCCATAAACGCTATGCACGTACCACTCGTTCTGCCACTCCGATACTTCGTACGTCAGATCGAAGCGCTGCCACAGGCGCGGAAAGTGGATGCCGACGGATAAGGCAGCGTTCCCTAAGAGATATGGCTTGAGGTCCGAAGTGTCTTCGCCGGCGTGCTCGACGTACACGGTGAATGGCACGCGCCCTGGGAATACGAACGCGCTTGTGAGCGAGGCGGCCTGGTTGCCAAACTGCTGTTCGTTGTCGAACCCCGCCGGATTGAAGAACGCCTTGAATAGATCGCGCAGGCTCGACGGCCGCGCCCCACCGCCGTACTGCTCGATACGATTCAGGCCAAGGGCCCAGCCCGACGCGGGCTCCACGCCGAGGTGGATACCGGCGAGGCGCGGGTTACCGCTCACCTCGCTCCCCTGGAACAGAATGTGGTCGGAGTTAGACATCTCCGCCGCGAACAGCTCGTACTGAAAGCCGAACCGCGTCAGTGGCGTGTAATTCGAAAGCGTCACCGAGGGCATCGTGGGCGCCTGGTTGCTGATCAGCATGCTGTTGCCTACTGCCGCCGAAAACCAGTGCGCGCGATAGCCGATATCGAGTTGTGCGCGGTCGAAACCGACGCTCAGGAGCGAACCCTGAGGAACGACCTCGCCCGCGTACGCGACCGCGCCCACGCCCAAAAGGACGTAGTCGGACGGCTGCCAGAAGCCTTGTAAGGAGGCCGACCATTCACTCGAGGTGTCGAGTCCGTAAGCATTGGGCACCGCGCGGCTGGCGCCGCTCGTCGCGGCCCCTTCAATGCTCGCTTCTGTCACGCCCCAGTTCCGCATGTAACGCGCGAGGTAGTGCCGCACCTCTTGGCAGAGGACCGGATCGCTCTCGCACGCTTTGGGCAGGGCCTCCAGCACCGTGGCCGCCGCAATCGGGCGGGTCAGCACGGGTTTGTCTGCGAGAATCAACAAACGCTCGATTTGGCGTTCGGCGACCGGATCCAGGTTCAGGGGAAGGTAGGGGCTGACTCCGCGGGCAAGGGAAAAATTACCTACCGAACACAGCAGCCCGTAGGCGGCGAACGCGACTCTCTTCATCATCGAAGTATGGCATGCGCTTGAGTACAATCGCGCCTTCGTGCGCAACCGGGGGTGATCCTCGGCCCGGCGACCAGGCGCGCCGCGAGCCGTGCACAGAAGACAAGGATTCGATTCGAGTGACGCGAACTCTGTATTCCTGCATCGTCGCCACGTTCCTCGTGGCGGTGGGGCTCTTCCTCCCCCGACTCCTCGTCGCCCAGCAGCTTCCCACGCCGTCTGCCGATCAGCTCGAAATGCTGAGGAACCTTCCGCCGGAACAGCGGGACGCGATCATGCAGCAGGTCTTGGGAGGCAGTGGTGCCAGCACCGGCAGCACTAGCAGCTCGGGTGGTCGCGCACCAGGTGCCGACGGTACAACTCCGGGTCGGGATCAACAGGATCAAGCAGCGGCCTATGATTCGGCGCAGATGCAGCGGAATATCGAGGCGCGCTACGGAATCGTCACCACCGACGAAGGCGATGAGTTCCGCAATGGCATCCCTCTCCTCAGGGGTGATGACTTCGTCATCATCAAGATCGACGTGCCGCCGCTGGAGCGCCTCGATCAGAATCAGTTACAGCAGCTCCAACAGTTACTCCAGCAACAGCAGCAACAAACTTCGCCTGTGAGCCCGCTGCCGGGCGCTACGTCGATACCTGGAGCGACACTGGTGGTGCCGAATCAGCAGCTCACAGTGCCCGGTGTCAACGCGGGCGCCGCGGCGGCCGCGAACATTTCGCGCTTCCGGGCCATGGAGCTGTCGCAGGAAGAACGCGAAAAACACAAGAAGCTCGTCGAGCTCATCCGCTCGCGCAATCCCTATCGTTTGTCGCGGGATGGCCTGCTGATGCTGCCCGGATTCGCCGGAATTCCGCTCGCGGGATTGAGCGAGTACCAGGCCACGGTACGCTTGCAGTCCGATCCCGAGCTGCGCGAGTTCGACATCAGTCTGATCCGCCTCCCCCTGAAGAGAATCGGCACGGAAGCGCTGAAGCCGTTCGGTTACGACCTGTTCGATCGTCCACCCTCGACTTTCGCGCCCGTGACCAACGTACCAGTGCCGGTCGACTACGTCGTCGGCCCAGGCGATCTACTCGAAGTGCAACTCTACGGCAATCAGAATCGCACGCTGCGACTCACGGTGGGTCGCGACGGGCGCATCAACTTTCCGGAGTTCGGCCCGATCAACGTGAGCGGTCAGCGCTTCACAGCAGTCCAGTCGAGCATCGAAGCGCGCGTTCAGCGGCAAATGATCGGCGTACGCGCAAGCGTCACGATGGGCGACACGCGCTCGATTCGCGTGTATGTGCTCGGCGAGGCGAAGCGTCCCGGGTCTTACACGATCAGTGGCCTCGGCACGATTACGTCGGCGCTGTTCGCAGCTGGTGGCGTGAAACCGATCGGGTCGTTGCGCCACATCCAGCTCAAGCGCAATGGGCAACTCGTGCGCGACTTCGATTTGTACGACATGCTGATACGCGGCGACTCGACCGACGACGCGAAAGTGCTGCCCGGTGACATTGTCTTCATCCCGCCGGTCGGCGCAACGGTGACCGTCAGCGGCGAAGTGCGGCGGCCGGCAATTTATGAGATCAAGGACGAGTCGAATGTCGCCGGCGTCGTGCAACTCGCGGGCGGTTTGACCTCCGAAGCCGATTCGAGGAAGGCGTCTCTCACGCGCATCGATGGCAAAGGCCAACGCGTCGTCTTGTCGATGAACGTGGCGAGTAGTGACGCCCCGGCCCAGAGCTTGAGCAACGGGGATATCTTGGCCGTGTCGCGCCTGAAGCCCACGCTGGATTCCGGCGTTGTCGTCGATGGCTACGTACACTCGCCGGCGACCTATGCGTATCGCGACGGACTGCGTCTTACGGACGTGATCCGCTCCGTCGACGAGCTGAAGCCGAACGCGGACATTCACTATCTGCTCATTCGCCGGGAGCTCCCCCCAAACCGCGAGATCGCCGTAGTGTCCGCCGATCTCGGCGCAGCCTTGCAGCAGCCGGGTACGAGTACCGACATCCTGCTCATGCCGCGCGATCGCATTACGGTGTTCGATCTCGAGTCCGGGCGCGACCGGATCATCCGGCCGCTGGTGAACGAGCTGAAGACGCAGTCGACTTTCTCGAAACCTACCGAGCTCGTGACCGTAGATGGCCGCGTGAAAGTGCCTGGGGAATATCCACTCGAGCCCGGGATGACCGTCAGCGATCTGATTCGCGCCGGCGGCGGTCTCAGCGATGCTGCGTACGGCGGTAAGGCGGAATTGACGCGTTATCGCGTCGTCAATGGGGATCAGCGTCGGACGGAGCAGATCCAAGTAGACCTCGCCGCCATCATGCGCGGTGACACCTCGGCGAACGTCTTGATCGAGCCCTTCGACAGCCTCAGTATCCGGGAAATACCGGAGTGGGGCGCGCAGGAGAGCGTTACTCTTCAGGGCGAAGTACGCTTCCCCGGCAAGTATTCGATCAAACGCGGCGAGACGTTGAAGTCCGTGCTCCAGCGGGCAGGCGGACTTACGGATTATGCCTTTCCCGAGGGCAGCGTCTTCACGCGCGACGAGCTGAAGGTCCGCGAGCAGAAGCAACTCGACATGCTCGCGACCCGCGTCCAGAACGATCTCGTCACGCTCGCTTTGCAAGGCGCAGCGGCGAATCAATCCAACGCGGGAACAGCGCTGACCGTCGGACAATCACTGCTGGCGCAGCTGCGGACTTCCGAAGCGGTGGGACGCTTGGTGATCGATTTGCCGCGCACGATGCGCGCCGCGCCGGGATCGGGTGCCGACATCATTTTGCGTGACGGCGATCGGCTCGTCGTGCCGAAGTTCCAGCAAGAAGTGACCGTCATCGGCGAGGTGCAGACCGCGACATCGCATCTCTATCGGCCGGAGCTCAGCCGCGACGATTACATTGCATTGAGCGGCGGCACGACGCGTCGGGCCGACAAGGATCGTATCTACGTGGTTCGTGCGGACGGCAGCGTGGTTGCGCGCGAGGGAGGGCGCTGGTTCAGCCGCTCCGGGATGGAGATCCGACCGGGCGATACCATCGTCGTGCCGCTCGATACCGAGCGCCTGCCGGCCTTGCCGTTCTGGCAGGCCGTCACGTCGATCATCTACAACTTGGCGATCTCGGCCGCGGCCGTCAACTCGTTCTGAACGCACCATGCACGCTAACGAGCAAGCTGACGCCGGCTTTGCGGACATGAGCTTGAAGCTCACCCGGTTGCAGTTCGGCGTCGCCATGGCTGTCGCGTTCGTCTGCGCCGTAGGTACGTGGGCGATTACGAAGCGTATGACGAAAGCCTATCGCGCCGAGACCGTGACGATGATGAGCGAGGGTGGCGACGGCAGCGCGCTCGCGGGACTCGGTGGCCAGCTCGGGGGCGTCGCGGCGCTGCTCGGCTCGAGCATCGGTCCTTCCGACAAGACCAATGAGTCGCTGGCAACGCTGCGATCGCGGCGTCTGATCGCAGAGTTCCTGCGAGCACAAAACCGGATCAAGCGACTCGAGACCCTGCAGTGGCCCGATGATCATCAGCAGCGGACCGAGGACGAGCACATGACGCGTGCAGTGTCGTTCATGCAGGCCAATGTGCTCAACGTGAGCGATGACCGGCGCACCGGCACGATCCGCGTATCGATGACTTGGTACGACCGCAATGAAGCGGCCGCTTGGGCGAACGACTACGTCAGCGCCGCCAACGACCTGCTGCGCTCGCGCGCCATCCTCGATGCGCGTCAGAGCATCAAGTACCTGAAGCAGGCGGCCGCGAATGCGGAGTCGGTAGAACTGCAGCAGGCGGTGTATCGCCTGCTCGAATCGCAGGTGAAATCCGAGATGCTTGCAACGACGCGGCCGGAGTTCGCGCTGCGGATCATCGATCCAGCTACCGTCCCGCCGCTCGGCGGACACGTACGGCCGCGGCCCGCCCTGCTCGGGGCAGCAGGCGGTGCCATCGGTGCTCTGCTGGCGGCGGGTGCGATATTGTTCATGCGCTGGTGGCGACGCTGCAGCCAGAAAGAGGCATGAGACTCAGCGCCGGATCCCGGATGACACCCCAGGGAATTTCCGCGCGCTTGATGCCCACCGCTTACGCCGGGTTGCTGGCGCTCTCGTTCATGGGATATCCGCTGGTGGCAGGCGCATCGCTGGCGTTGGGCGGATACGAGCGTGGCGCCTCGGTCGCGTTCCGCGGTGTAATGCTCGCTCTCGCGCTGACGGTTCTGGGGATGGCGAGCGTACAGCGGCTGCGGTGGCCGCGTGGCGCTATTTTGATCGTGGGCGCCTTCTGGTTCGCGCTGCTCGTCCGCTTCCTGTGGGACCTCAGCATCGTATCGCTGCCGATCGATCTACCGTGGGATGAATATCTGATCACGATATTGGGCGTCACCTTCGTTCCGGCGCTCGCACTCGCGCGGTTGCCGGACCTGGAATGCCTGCAGCGGGCGGCGAGTCAAATGCGCGTGCTCGGCATCATCGCCTCGATGGGTGTAGCCGCAGGTGTGTACGCCCTACTGGAAGAGATCCAGAAAATGGGGCGGCTCGGCTTCGAGTCCCTCAATCCCATTTCAGTGGGACACATGGGAGTCACGCTCGTCATCGTCGCAGTGTTTGCCGGCTCACGTGGGCGTCTCGGGATGCTGATCAGAGTGCTTGCCGCGTTGCTCGGTTTCGTCCTGACGATCGCGTCCGGATCGAGAGGACCCGCGTTGGCGCTAGCTATTGCGCTGATCGTCGGCACACTCGCTAGCAGCTACCGGCGCGGCGGGCTCGCGAAGGCGCTGCTGGTCGGCATGGTCACGCTCGTGCTTATGAGCGCAGCCACCGTCGCGGTCTTACAGTCGAGCCTGGCCGCGACGCTGCCTTTCATCAGCCGCATTGCAGATGCGGCTAGCGGGAGGGGCGACCAGTCCACTTCGGACCGCAACGAGCTGATGACCGGCGCCTTGCAGGAGTTCGAGGAGGCGCCCCTGACCGGCGCCTCGTTCGTCGAGCGCAAAATACGGTTCTATCCGCACAACGTGGTGGTCGAAACGGCCATGACCACGGGTTTTCTCGGCCTCGCGCTACTCACGCTGATCTTCGCCACGAGTGTGCTCGCGTGCCTCTCACTGTTGTCGTCGCCGCATGCCTGGTTGGGCCTGGTCTATCTGCAGTACTTCGTGTCTGCAATGGTTTCCGGCTCCTTGTACTTCGACGGCACGTTCTGGGCCGTTACACTGGCCCTCTTGGGCGCATGGCACCTGTACCGTGGTCGCGTAACCGGTAAGCTGCCGTCCGCGCCATCTCAGGTAGCCGGAGTGAGCCGATGAGCGAAGTGATTACCCACGGACAGACGACCCTCGCGATCATTTTGCGCAGCACTTTCCGTCGCGACGGCATCGAGTTCGTGACACCGAACGAGTTCTCGCAGCAGCTCGCCTACATGAAGCGGCCAGCGGGGTACGTCATCGCGCCTCACGTGCACAACCCGGTCAAACGCGAAGTGCATTACACGAAGGAAGTCCTCTTTATCCGCTCCGGCCGGCTGCGCGTGGATTTCTACGACGACAATCAGAACTATCTGAAGAGCACATTTCTCGAGAGCGGCGATGTCATTCTGCTGGCCTACGGCGGTCACGGTTTCGAGATGCTCGAGGAGTGCGAAATCATCGAAGTGAAGCAGGGACCCTACGCGGGTGAGGCGGACAAGCGCCGGTTCGAGCCGGTGGCCCGCGAGCGGATCAAGATCGAGCATTGAGCATGACGAACGAGATGAAACGCAGCGCAATTCCCGTGAACACACCACTGCTCGACGGCCGGGAGCGCGAGTATCTGCTCGAATGCATCGACACCGGATGGATCTCCTCCGAGGGCCCATTCATCGCGCGTTTCGAGGAACAGTTCGCACGCCGTGTGGGGCGCAAGTACGGCATCGCCGTATCGAACGGTTCAGTGGCGCTGGATGCCGCTGTCGTGGCGCTGAACATCGGCGCGGGCGACGAAGTCATCATGCCGTCCTTCACAATCATCTCGTGCGCGGCGGCCGTCGTACGCGCCGGGGCGCGGCCCGTGCTCGTCGACAGCGACGCGGCAACGTGGAACATGAACGTAGCGCAGATCGAGAGCCGCATCACTTCTCGCACGCGCGCGATCATGGTCGTCCACATATACGGGTTGCCCGTCGACATGGACCCGATCCTCGACATCGCCAAGCGCCACCGCCTCGCGATCATCGAGGATGCGGCGGAGATGCATGGTCAGGATTATCGCGGCCGTGCGTGCGGCAGTTTCGGCGAGCTCAGCACCTTCAGCTTCTACCCGAACAAGCACATCACGACCGGAGAGGGCGGCATGATCGTCACGGACGATCCGCAGCTCGCGCAGCGCTGTCGCTCCTTGCGCAATCTTTGCTTTAAACCAGAACAGCGCTTCATCCACGACGAGCTGGGCTGGAACCTGCGCATGACCAATCTGCAGGCGGCGCTGGGGCTCGCGCAGCTTGAGCGGCTCGACGAATTTGTCGCGCGTAAGCGCGCGATGGGCAAGCAGTACACGAGGCTGCTTCGGGGGTTGCGCGGCGTACAGTTGCCCCTGGAGCGCACGGACTACGCCGAGAACATCTACTGGGTCTACGGGGTGATGCTGGAAGACTCCGTGAATTTCGACGCGAAGGAAGCCATGGCGCGCCTCACTGCGCAGGGTATCGGCACGCGTCCATTCTTCTGGGCGATGCACGAGCAGCCTGTGTTGTTGCGCATGGGGTTGTTCGCGAGCGAGCGCTATCCGGTCGCCGAGAAGCTAGCTCGACGTGGCTTCTACGTGCCCAGCGGTCTCGCACTGACTGAGCGGCAGATCGCACAGAGTGCGCGCGCCCTCGAAGAGCTGCTGCAGTGAGAGACGTGCCTCGATGACGGTCTTCGATCACTACGCCAGCTACTACGACCTGTTCTACGAGCAAAAGGACTATCGGGCCGAAGCCGCGTACGTGTGCCGGCATCTGCGCCAGCACGCACCCGCCGCTCGATGCGTTTTCGAGTTGGGCTGCGGCACCGGGGGACATGCCGCGGGGCTCGTGGATGGCGGGTACCGCATCACAGGTGTCGATCTGAGCGACGTGATGCTGGCCCGCGCCGAACGGCGGCGCAGTTCCTGGTCGCCGGATCGGCAGGCGGTCGTGCGCTTCATCAAAGGTGATGCCCGTACCGTGCGTGTTGGCGAGGCGTTCGATGCCATCGTTTCGCTATTTCACGTCGTGAGCTACCAGACGTCCAACGCCGATCTCGAGGCCATGTTTCGTACCGCGGCCGATCATCTCGCGCCGGACGGCGTGTTTGCCTTCGATTTCTGGTACGGCCCGGCCGTGCTCAGCGAGCGTCCTGAGACCCGGGCGCGCAACATGGAAAACGAACACGTACGCGTGACGCGGATCGCGCGTTCGCGCCTGCGCGAGAACGAGAATCTCGTCGACGTGAATTTCGAGGTACTGGTCGAAGAAAAATCGGGCGGCCGTTTGCAGCGGATCGAGGAGCTGCACGTAATGCGCTATCTGTTCCTGCCCGAGATCGATGCCGTGCTCGAGCGGGTAGGCATGCACAGGCTGTGCGCGAAGAAATGGTTGACCGATGAAGAACCGAGCGTTGGCTCATGGAGTGGTTTCGTGGTCGCCGCGAAGACGCGGACTTGAGCCGCGCACATGAAGGAGCCGACGAAGTTCACTCTGGTGTCATTTCTCGCAGGGTCGCCCACGGATGGGGGTGCCTATACGCACAAGTTGGGAACGCTGCGTGTCCTGCACAGACTGCAGCAGGAAGAAGGCATTCGTGTCGTAGTGGTGTGCGATGCCGGCAGCGTCGCCACGATCGTACGAGAGCACGGCCTCGAAGCCGTCGTCCAGCAACGCGGTTTCTGGGCGCGATTGTGCGGACGTCTGTCCGCCACGGAGATCGCGAAAGTGCACTTTGGCGCGTCCTACGGCCCGCGTTTGTCGCCAGTGGATGGTCTCGTGCGTCGCCTAGGTGCAGATCTGGTCCTCTTTTGTGGGCCTGATCCGCGCGCGCTGCAGCTGTACTCTTGTGGGTACGTGTTCACGGTGCTCGACCTGGCGCATCTCGAGTACCCCCAGTTCCCTGAAGTCTCGCTGCACGGCGAATTCGAGCGGCGCGAGCGCTTGTTCCGGCACGCGCTGCCCAAAGCAGTGGCTGTCCTGGCGGATTCGGAGGCGGGGCGCCGCCTCGTGGCGACGCATTACGCCGTGCCGATGGCGCGTACGTTCGCTGCGCCGTTTCTGATGGGCAGCAGCGTGCGCGATTTCGTCGCAGACCCCGCCATCGCAGCCGCGGTGCGCAGCCGCTACGGGCTTGCCGATTCCTACATCTTTTACCCGGCGCAGTTCTGGGCGCACAAGAATCATCGCTACATCATCGCCGCACTCGCGATCATGAAGAAGAAGCTCGGCTGGGCGCCGCAGGCCGTGTTCTGCGGATCGGACAAGGGCGCGCTCGAGAGTGTCTTGGGGCACGCGCAGCACGCAGGCATGGCCGAGCATGTGAAGTATTGCGGTTTCGTGCCGGCCGAAGACATTCCGTATCTCTACGTCGGCGCGCTTGCGTTGGTGATGCCCACGTATTTCGGACCGACGAACATCCCGCCGCTCGAAGCACTGAGTCTTGGAACCGCTGTGTGCTACTCCGACTTGCCGGCGTTTCGCGAGCACCTCGGGGATGCGGTTACGTATATCGATCTCGAGCGGCCGGAGTCCCTCGCGGCCGCTCTGCAAAACCTGCACGCCAGCTCGCGGGGCGATCAGACGCGCAACCCCGTGCGCAATGTCGACACGGATGACGCATACCTTGCCGTGTTGAGGAGAGTCATCCATGGCTTCCGTCTGACGACCGGATCCCTGCCGATCGTCACCTGACATGAAGGCAACGTTCCTGCGCCAATGGCTGATGGGCCGACCGGTACTGCAGAAAGTCTTGCACAACGCGAGCTGGCTGCTTGCCGACAGGCTAATTCGGCTCGGTTTGGCGGTCGTGACCACCGCCTGGATCGCGCGACACCTCGGTCCCGAGGGTCTGGGCTTGTTGAGCTTCTGCCAGGCGCTCGTGTTCATGTTCGCGACGTTCTCGGCGCTCGGACTCGAGGCTGTCACGGTCAGAGAGCTCGTGCGCAACCCGGCGGCGAGCCGACAGATTCTCGGTAGTGCGCTCGCGCTGCGGCTCATAGCGGCCGGCACTGCGATGATGATCTGTCTGGGTATCGCGCTGGCGCTGCGGCCGGGAGATCGGCTGGCGCACCACATCACGCTGATCCTCCTCCTCGCGCTGCTCCCGCAATCGCTCGACATCATCGATTACTCGTACCAGGCCGCCGTCAATTCGAAGCCCGTCGTCATCCTGCGCAGCGTCGCAACGCTGCTGTTCTCGGTGCTTCGGTGCATCGTGGTCCTGCACGATGATCCGCTGATCCTTCTAGCATGGACGTTCTTCGGCGAAGCGGCATTCACCGCGGTCATGTTTGCGTATCTCGCGAAGGCGCGACGAGTGTCGTTCGGATGGCAACACGCGACTCGCGCCGAATGTCGGCGACTCTTCATTCAGAGCTGGCCGCTTGCGGTGTCGAGTCTGTCGATTGCCCTCTATATGAGGCTCGATCAGATCATGCTAGCCACCCTCGGGGGCGATGCCGCGGTGGGTGTCTTCTCCGCGGCCGTGAAGATCTCCGAAGCGTGGTACTTCGTGCCGGTGGCGGCCCTGTCCTCAGTCGCGCCAGTTCTCACGAAGACCTTCCAATCCTCGCGGCCGGACTATGAGTGCCAGCTCGTGCGCTTCGGCCGCACGATCGTTTGGCTCGCGATCGGTGTGGCCGTGACGATCTCCCTAGCCGCACCGTACATTGTTCGCTTTCTCTACGGACCCGAGTATTCACCAGCATCCGCGGTGCTCACGCTGCACGTGTGGGCTGGCGTGGCTGTGTGTCTGGGGCTCATCGGCAGCAACTGGCTTCTGAACAATGGTCTGATGCGTTTTTCGATGTATCAGACAGTGGGCGGCGCCGCGATGAACGCCTCGATGAACGTACTATTGATTCCCCGCTTCGGCGCCATGGGCGCTGCCGCCGCCACGTTGATCTCGTACTCTTTCGCGGGCGTGTTCTTCCATCTGTTCTCGCCGCGTACCAGGCCGATTTTCTCGATCCAGATGCGCGCGTTTTCCTGACCGACGCACAGTCCTGTATCCTTGAGCGAGGGAGGCGCTCGTCTGACGCCTCTGCCGAGGTGAGTCGCGACGATGATTGCAGCGATGGTGAGAGTTCTCGTGCCACAGCCGGTGCGCCGAAAACTGAGAAATCTATCCTTGCGGCACCGACTTCGGTCCGTGCCCCGCCGCATCGTCATTGGTGCTGGCGGTACGCGCGAACCGGGCTGGACTCCGACTGAGGCTTATCAGCTCGACCTGCTCGACCCGCAATCCTGGGCTCGCTATCTCGAGCCGAACTCGGTCGATGCTCTGCTCGCGGAGCACGTTTGGGAGCATCTCACGCTAGAGGAAGCGAAGGAGGCCGCAAAGCTTTGCCATTTCTACTTGCGTCCTGGCGCCAGTATTCGTGTGGCGGTGCCGGACGGATTGTTTCCGGATCCCGCCTACCAGGAGCACGTCAAGGTGGGCGGTCCGGGCGGTGGTTCCGACCCCGAGCATGGACACAAGGTCGTGTACACGTTTCGCATGCTGCAGGAGGTCTTCGAGAGTGCCGGATTCGCTACGACGCTCCTCGAATATCACGACGAGAGCCACACGCTGCACGAGCACGACTGGGATCCAGCGGACGGAATGGTCTACCGCTCGAAGCGCTTCGACAGTCGGGGCGCGATCTCGATCATTCTCGACGCCCGAAAGTAGCCGCCACCGACGTTTCCGGAACACCTCATGAGTGACTCTGACGCCTATACCGGGAATTTTCATTCCGATCGCGATTCCCACACGCGCAACTCCGCTGAAGCCGTGATCAGTCTGCTCTTCGAGCTCATTCGTCCTGAGTCGGTGGTCGACGTGGGCTGCGGCGTCGGTACTTGGTTGGCGACATTCACACGGATGGGATGTCGCGACGTTCTCGGCATCGACGGCGCCTACGTCCAGACTGAGTTGCTGCAGATTCCACCTGAGCGCTTCCGACCGCACGATCTCACCATGCCGATCAGCCTCGAGAGGCAGTTCGATCTTGCGATGTCGCTCGAAGTGGCCGAGCATCTGGAATCGCAGTACGCACAGCAGTTCGTGCGCTCGCTGACGCGGCTCGCGCCTGTGCTGCTGTTCTCCGCCGCGATTCCGTTCCAGGGTGGCGTACATCACGTGAACGAGCAGTGGCCGGACTACTGGCACGCGCTGTTCAAGGCTCACGGCTTCGTGTGCATCGACGCCTTGCGTGAGCGGCTCTGGAATCGCACTGATGTTCTCTACTGGTATCGCCAGAACATTCTTCTGTATGTCAGCGAAGCCGCTCTGGCCGAGCGCGCGGCGCTGCAGCGCGCCTACGAACGGCAGGGCGGCGCACCGCGCGCCCTCGTTCATCCAGACGCCTATCTACTGAAGTGCGCGCCGCTGTCGATGCGAGCTGCCGTCAGCACCATGCTGAGGACTGCAGGCAAGGAGCTCCGACGGGCGCTCGTGCCTGGGTCCGCATTGAAGACATGAACCGGTATGATGCGCGCCGCAATCATCAGTGCGCGTGAGAGATCACAGTTACGACATGGATACCCGGCAACTTCCTCACAGTCGTGAAGGCTTCGCACGGCAAACGAAGCGCGTAATTCGCGGTGCTGTCGCAAATCTCTTCGGCGATGCCGCGGCGGCGCGCCTCGGCCTGTCGTACCGCCGTCTGAGCAGCGCGCTCGGGATTCAGCCCGCCGCTCGTTCACAGAGTAACGAGACCGAGCTGCTCGATTTACTGCTGCGGGGACTCGACGTCCCGCGCACCTTTTGCGAGTTCGGATTCGAGGCTGCGGAATTCAATTGCGTCGCGTTGCTGCGCGCCGGCTGGCAAGGGCTCTTGATCGACGGCAGCGATAAGCAGGTTGCAGCGGCGAACAAGGCGTTCGCGAAACTCAGGGCGACAGCTGTGTGCGCCTTCCTCGATGTGAGCAATGTCCGAGCGACAGTCGAGGTTCGCATGCCACGGGGACGCATCGGCGTCCTGTCGGTCGATGTTGACGGCAACGACTACTGGTTGCTAAAGGAGCTGTTGCCGCTCGAACCGGCGCTCGTCGTGAGCGAGTACAACGCCTCCTTCGGCCTGCGGCCCATCACCGTGCCGTACGATCCGAAGTTCAGGAGGCACGAGAAGCACTCCTCCGGCTTGTACCATGGCGCCTCACTTACGGCCCTGACACGGCTCTGCGCGGCAAACGGTTATGGCCTAGTCGCCGTTTCCGAGAGCGGACTGAATGGCTTCTTTCTGCGGCGGGATCTGATACGCGGATCGCTGCAGTCCTCGCCCGAGGCTATCTACAAGCAGAACTTCTTCCGCAACAAGTGGCTGGGCACGACCGCGGATCAGCAATGGAAGCTCATCAGCCATCTTCCATACGTTGAAGTCTGAAGTGTTGATCGAGACGTGAATCGCGTGAGCAGTCGTGCGCTGGCGCCCGTCGTCATATTCACGTACAAGCGCCTGCCGATCCTGCGCAGAGTAGTGGACTCACTGCTGGCGAATTCGGAGAGCGCGGCGTCCGATCTCATCGTTTATTCGGATGGTCCGAAGACTCCGCGGGACCAGGAGGCCGTCGAGGAGGTTCGCGCCTATGTGCGCGAGCTGCGGGGATTCAAGCGCATCGAGCTCAGGTTTCGCGAGCGGAACATGGGGCTCGCCCAGTCCTTCATTTCGGGTATAACCGAAACCTTGCGCGATCACGAGCGCGCCATTTTTCTCGAAGACGACAATCTGCTGTCGCCACACTTCCTCTCGTTCATGAACGACGCGCTGGAGCGCTATGCCGCCGACTCGCGCGTGATTTGCGTGACCGGCTATGCTTTTCCGATCTGGCCGCGACAGCAGGCGCCTTATTTCGTGCGTGGCGCCGAAACGTGGTCCATGGCCACCTGGCGCCGTGGATGGGCGAATTTCAATGCGGACGCGATTGCGCTCCGGCAGGGGCTCGATGCGCTGGGCTTGCGCGTAGCCCTCGACCGCAGTGGGTTCCGCTTCTATCAGATGCTGCAGAAGCAGATCAACGGTGAAATAGATTCGTGGGGCGTGCGCTGGTGGGTGAGCGCCTTTCTCGCAGGCCTCTATTGCCTGTACCCCCACGAGCCCCTGTGCGTGAGCATCGGTTACGGCGCGGACTCCGTGCACACCCCGAGCTACAACCTGTTGTTCCGCAGGCCTGAAGATTTGGCGGCGCGCGCGATCACCGAATTCCCGCCCGAAGTGACGGAGAAGCCGTGGATCCCGACGGTCCTGCGTCTGATGAACCTCAGAATACGGTGGCATACGCGACGCGCGCTGATGAGGGCGAGGTGGCGCAGGTGCTGCGCCGAGCGACCGCCTGTATCAGGATAAGAATGAGAATCCTCATTCTCGAACCGCACGGCAGCGGACATCATGCAACCTACCTGCGATGGATCGTTGAAGGCGTACGCGCACGAGGCTGGTCATGCGTCGTCGGTACAACGACGGCGACCCTCGATCATCCTCTGCTGAAGAGTCTTTCCTGGGGGAGATCTGACGGCATCGCGCTCCAACTCCTCGAGCCGCGTGCGGATTGGGCTGGCCCGGTTGGGAAGAAGCTGCAGCAAGCGCGCCGCGAATGGGGTTATCTGAAAACGTTCCGGCAGGCCGCACTCCAGATGCAGCCACGCGCAAAACTGGATGCAGTCGTCCTACCCTACGTCGATTACTGCTTTCATGCGCTAGCGCTCTCCAACAGCGCCTTTGGCGGGCTGCCCTGGTGTGGCATTTCCATGCGGCTCAGCTTGCCAGCTAAGCCTGCGTCGCAACCCTGGAAGTGGCGCTTGACTGGCCGGCTGCTGCGACAGCCGAGCCTGCGGGCACTCTTTTCGATCAATCCATCCGTTCAGGACGCACCTGCAAGCTGGTTTGCAGGTTCGAGCGAAAAGTTGCGCTACTTGCCCGATCCTGCGGAACAGCGCACCAGCCGCGATCGCGCGACCGCCCGGGCACGGCTCGGCATCGAGGCCGATTCTCTGGCCGTGCTCGTGTTCGGTACGATAGACGAGAGAAAAGGCCTCGAAATTCTGATCGATTCCCTCGTCAATGCTCCACATCTCGCACGCTTCGTCGTCATCGTGGCCGGTCGCCAATCGCCCTCCATTCGAGAGCGCATGAGATCGGGGGCATCCGCTCAGTTACGCGGTAAAAAGCGGCTCATCGAGCTGGATCGCTTTCTATCGGATGACGAGCAAGCCATGGTATTCGCTGCATCAGACGTCGTGTGGGCGGTGTACGTCGACCATCAGTACACGAGTGGCGTGCTCGTGCTCGCTGGACAGGCTGCACTACCAGTGATCAGCAGCGATGTGGGTGAGATGGCGTGGATGGTACACAGATATGGCACGGGTCTTCTGGTTCGTGGCTTCGAACGCAGCGAGGTAGCCTCAGCGCTGGCCTCGTTGCAGGACGAAGGTGTGCGCGCGGCCTACGGCGAACGAGCCAAGACGGCGTTCGCCCTGCACACACCCGGGACTTTCGTCGCCGCCGTATTGGATAGCGTCGCCTGATCATGCGCATAGTCCTGTTCTGGTCCTACTACGAGGGCTACGTCGATCGCCTGTATGCGCGCAATCCCGGCCTGCGCAACGCGAGCTACACCGAGCAACGCAACGCCATCATCAGCGACTATTTCGGTTGGCCCCCTTCGGTCGTGCTGCGCATGGCCGAGCAAGGGCACACGGTCGATGTGATCGTCGTCAATGCCGAGCATTTGCAACGGACTTGGGCTTCAGAGAACGGCGTCGCCTTCGACGAGGCCGATTGGCAGCGGAGTTTGCCGCTCGCGCAAGTGCGCAGGTTCCAGCCGGACGTCGTGTGGATCGGATCGATGTTTCGGTACTACGGCGAGTATCTGGGAACGCTCAAGCCCCTGTGCAAACTGCTAGTGGCCTGGATCGCGTGCCCCATGCCGCCATTCCTCGATCTATCGCATATCGATCTGATCCTGACCCACAACAGCGATATGGCAGATAACTTCCGGAAGGTCGGTAAGAACTCGGAACAGATGTTCCCGGCGTTCGAGCCGCGGATCTTGGACGGAATGGGCGAGGGTGGAGCGACCGTGCCGGTCAGCTTCGTTGGCAATCTCACTTGGACGCACAGCCGGCGCGTCGATTTCATGCGCGCGATCGTCGAGCGGACGCCGCTCGAGATGTGGACCGAGAAGCCGCACTATTCGTGGCGCAGTATGCTGCGGCCGCAGTTTCTGCCGGTCTATCTCAAATCCAGGAAGTTGTGGTCGCGCAGCCATCCCGCCGTGTTTGGGATGGACATGTACCGCGTCCTTGCCCGGTCTGTGATGACCGTCAATGTACACGGTGAAGGGCCGGCGGGCAGATATGGCAACATGCGCACCTTTGAAGCGACTGGCGCCGGCACGCTGCTGCTCACCGAGTCGGACCGCAACCTGACGAGGATATTCGAGCCGGACAAAGAGGTCGTAGCCTATACGGGCCTTGCGGATCTGATCGGCAAAATCGAAGGGTTCCTGTCTCAGCCGCAAGAATGCGCCAGAATGGCCAAGGCGGGTCAGGAGCGAGTCCTGCGCGATCACAACACCGTGCTACGCGCCCGCCAGCTCGCTGCCATGCTTCAGGATCGTCTGCGCAGCGCCGCCGGCTAGGATTCGGGTGAGTCGCGCCTGTTTGGCTCAACAACACTGAGAGGATCGGTCTTGAAGGACTTTTTTCCGATTTCACAGCCATCGATTGGCGAGAAGGAGAAGGAGTACGTCTCCGACGCCGTGGCTTCGGGTTGGGTCTCCTCGATCGGCCGGTACATCGAGGAATTCGAATCCGCCTTCGCCCGCTTCTGCGGCACCCAATACGCGCTAGCCGTCAGTAACGGCACGACTGGACTGCATCTTGCGCTGGCTAGTCTCGGTATCAAGCCTGGCGACGAGGTTATCGTTCCCGATCTCACGTTCGTCGCTACGGCGAATGTCGTCGTTCACGCGGGAGCGACGCCGGTGACCGTCGACGTGAATCCGGACACACTCTGCATCGATCCGCAAGCCATCAGGAAAGCGATCAGCCCCCGCACCCGCGGAATCATCCCCGTTCATCTTTACGGCCATCCGGCAGCCATGGCCGAGGTGATGCAGATCGCCGAGGAGCACGGGCTGATCGTGGTGGAGGACGCTGCCGAGGCGCATGGCTCCGAGTATCACGGCCGGCGCGTCGGTTCGCTCGGCGATTGCGGCGTCTTCAGCTTTTACGGCAACAAGATCATCACGTCCGGCGAGGGCGGGATGATCACGATGAATCGTGAGGACCTCTTTCAGAAAGCAAAGCTCTTGCGCGATCACGCCATGAGCACCGAGAAGCGCTATTGGCACATCGAGGTCGGGTACAACTACCGCATGACGAACCTGCAGGCCGCATTGGGTGTGGCGCAGATGGAGCGCATCGACAGCTTCATCGAGCAGCGCCGTCGGATCATGCAGTGGTATCGCAACGGGCTCGGGGGCGAGCGCAATTTGCGTTTGAATCCCGAAGGCGAGGGCTGCAAGAACGTCTACTGGATGGTGTGCCTCGAGGTCGCCGGATTGACCGACGCGCGTCGCGCGCAGCTGATGCAGAAACTGCGCGCGCAGGGCGTGGACAGCCGCCCGTACTTTTATCCGATTTCCGACATGCCGATGTACAGTCGGGCAGCCACGCCCGTCGCGCACGCCGTGTCGGTTCGCGGGTTAAATGTGCCTTCCTACTTCAGTTTGTCGGAGTCGGATGTGGCACACATCTGCGGCGTCGTGCGGGGCGCGCTACGCGATATGGATCTGCTGTGATCGGTTCCTTGTGCTCCTTGCCTGATCGAATACTGAGGAGGCTCAAAGGACGGTTTTCGCCCGACTTTGACCGCTATCGGCACGGTATGGGGTCTGACAATCCCTTGCGGGAGTTGCCGATGCGCCGAGTCGGCGACGCGTCGGCCGATCCGACCGAGACGATGGACCACTACGACTCGTTTGCATTCTGGGCCGCCGAGAAGATATTGGCGCACCCACAGCGGCTTGCGATTCTCGATGTCGGCAGCAAAAAAATCATGAACGCCGTGCTCTCCGCGCGGCACGACGTGACCTCGCTGGTTCTCGCCGACTGCAACGACCACATCAGCAGAGTCCGCTATCGTATCCACGACGTTGCGGACCCGCTGCCGTTCGGCAACGCCTGCTTCGACGTCTTCACGTCGATGGTCTCATTGCCGCTCGTCGGTCTGGCGCGCTACGGTGACAAGCTCGATCCAGACTGCATTCCCAACCTCATCGCCGAGATATCGCGAGTGCTGCGCCCCGAGGGTGAGATACTGGCCAGCATGTGTCTGGGCAGGAACGTGTTGAACTTCAACAACGGCTGGTTCTTCGAGTTGCCGATCCTACAGCGGTTGTTCGCCGGCTGGCAGCTCGTCGACTATCTGGTCGACAATTGGTCCTCGCCCAAGGGTACCTTCTCGCAACGACACCCCCGCTTCACCAAGGACACCAGCGTCGCTGGTACGGAGCTCGGGGATTACCGCGTGATCTTCATGCATCTGAAGCGGGAAGGCGCTGCACGGGAAGGCGCGTCGAAACTCGGCCACTGAGCGGGATCTCCTAGGTGCTCGGTCGGATCGTTGAACTCGCGCAGCGGCTACGGCTCTTGTCGAAGCGTGACCACGTCAAGGTAGACCCTTCGACGCGTCTACTGCGTCATTTCGCCGTAACTTTCCTCGTGCCGCCGGATCCACGCGTTTACGTGCAGATTGCTAGCCGCGGGCTCATCAACGCGCGGTTCATCTTCGAATCGACAGCGGGCACGGTGACCGTCGGCGAGCGGGTCTACATGGGAGTCGGGACGCAGGTGATCACCCGCACGCGCGTCACCATCGGCAACGATGTGACGATGGCGTGGGGCATATCGATCTATGATCACAACTCGCATTCATTCGATTGGCGACAGCGCGCGCGGGTCGTCGAGCACTTCTACGAAACTTACGGGACCGCCGCGTGTTTTAGCACGCTCGACTGGAGCGACGTCAAGGCAGCGCCCATCGTGATCCAGGATCGCGTATGGATCGGCTTCGATGCTGTGATCCTGAAGGGCGTGACCGTAGGCGAGGGCGCGATCGTCGGCGCGCGCAGCGTGGTAACGGCAGACGTCCCGCCTTATTCCGTCGTTGCGGGCAATCCCGCGCGCGTCGTCAGGCAGATCAGCAAGGCATGAATCGATATCCGTATACCTGGGAACAGGCGATCGAAATTCTGCGCAAGGATCCGCGGCACGAGGCGCTCATCCGTGATTCCTATCTCACCGCCGACGTGCATGAGAATGCGCGGCGCTTTGCCGACAGCGAGGAATTCGCCGAGGTGCTGCGGATCATCCGGGAGCAACGTCCGGATTGCAGCAAGGTTCTGGACCTACCCGGCGGAAATGGCATTGCGTCGTTCGCGTTTGCGAAGGCCGGTTACGCTGTCTCGGTCGTGGAACCCGATCCATCGGCCAGCGTCGGTCGAGGGGCGATCGAGGCGGTGCTGCGCGGAGCGGGACTTCAGGCCGACGTCGTGAATGCGTATGGCGAGCAACTGCCCTTTGGCGACGAATCATTCGACGTCGTTTACGTGCGCCAAGGATTGCATCACGCCAGGGACCTCCCGCAGATGGTCAGCGAGCTGGCGCGCGTGCTCAAGCGCGGCGGAACGTTGGCGGCGACTCGCGAGCATGTCGTGGATGACTACGGTAGCAGCTTGCAAGCGTTTCTGGACTCGCAGGTCGACCACCAACTCTACGGTGGGGAGCACGCCTTTACATTGCGAGACTATCGAGCTGCGTTTGCCGCGGCCGGGCTCGAAACGGTTCTGGAGCTCGGGCCGTACGACTCGCCGATCAATGTCTATCCAAATACGCCCGCGACGCTGCAACAGAAAATATTGGCCTCCGGACCGGGGCGCCTCCTCGGATTCGTACTGCCCAAGGAATGGGTCACGCGCCTCGGGATGTGGCGCTTGCGTTCCGCCAAGATGCCCGGAAGGTTGTATAGCTTCGTGATGCGCAAGGAGCAATAGTGCTCAACGCACTGGTTCCACATGTCCTCGCGATTCGCGAACGGTGGCCGCGCTTCTTCGACTTCGTCGTCGGGCTGGGCAGACGCTTCCTTGCCAGAAGGCTCGGGATCTACCCGCGTCCGATGGCCAACGAAGTCCGGGCGGCCGCCAGACTCATTCGCAGTACTCGCTGGAACATGACGTATGGCCGCGATCTGGAACACCACAGGCTCGAGGCTGAATTTGCGGAGTATCTCGGCGGTGGTTATGCCGTGGCGGTGAACACCGGGGGCATGGCGCTGCAGATGGCCGTACGCGCGCTGGGGTTGCGTCCCGGTGACGAAGTGATCCAGCAAATCGATACATGTTCGGCGACGGCAATGGCGGTCACGAACGCCGGTTGCACGCCGCTGTTCGCGGATGTCTCTCCGAAAACGTTCCTGCTTGCGATGGATGATGTGCAGCGGCGCATCGGTCCAGCCACTAAAGCCATCATGGCGACCCACTTGTGGGGCAACGTCGAAGACCTCGCGGAGTGTTTGCGGCTCAAGGAGCGATCCGGGCTGCTGCTGATAGAGGACGCCTGCTTGGCGCTCGGTGCCCGGTACGACGGGCGGCCGGTCGGGTCCTTCGGCGATGTATCCGTATTTTCCTTCGGCTCGCTGAAGCCCATCCAGGCCGGCGAGGGCGGAATGATCTTCACGCGCGACGAAATGCTCGCGCGCGAGCTGCGCGCCATGCGGCATTGGGGCGATCGCACCATCGAATTCGGGGTGCGCGATACGCTGCAGCTCTCCTGGAATGGCCGCATGTCGGAAATTCTCGCCGCAGTTCTGCGCGAGCAGCTGCGCGGCTATCCGGGACATCTGGCACGTTTGCGGGAGTCGGTGGCGGAGTTCGCGCGCTTTCTGAGTGGTATCGACGGTTTGAGTCTCGTCTATGGGGCCACCACCGACGCGAACGATCCGGCATTCACGCAGGTGGTCGTCCGCCTGGATGAAGCGGGATTCGGATGGTCCAAGACCGCGTTGCTCAAAGAGCTGTATGCGCGGGGCGTGCAGGTGAGGCATGCGAGCTTCGAGCTCACGAACTCGCTTGCATTCTACAAAAATGGCACCTGGGCCGACTGGATACTGCGCGGCGATCAGGCGCGAGTGCGCAGTAACTACACCGACGACTATCCAGACGCGCAGATCATCTACGACTCCACCGGCTTGGGCCTCGGCAACGTCAACTTTCTCTCGACCGGCAATCTGCGGCATCTGATGCAGCAGATCGCAGAAGTCGCTCGGTCCCGACCATGAGTCACGTCGGCATCGTAGCGGTATCGCGGCCGGCGTTCGGCGGCACTTTTCAATACACGCACTCGACGATCGAGGCGCTACGGCGTATTGGTTCGATCGAGTGCACGATTTTCACCGAGGCCGATAATCATTCTTACGATCATCTGGGATTACCGCTCGAGAGGCTGCCGAGCGCTCCCGTCGGTCTCTGGCGCGCGATCGGGCGTCTCCTCGGATTGCGTTCGCTTGGTCTGTTTTCGCGGATGGACGTAGTGATCGCGCCCATCTACACGACCTATCTCATGGCGTCCGCGCCGCCGTTCGCCTTCACGCTGCACGACCTGCAAGAGAAGTATTACCCCGAATACTTCTCCCTGAAACGGCGACTCTGGCGGAATACGGTCAATCCGATGCTGGTGAACCGCGCGTCGCGAGTCATCTGCGAATCGCGGTGGGTGAAGAGCGACATCGAACGATTCTTCCGGGTGCCCGCGGAGCGAATCGCGGTTATCACCGCGCCGCCCGTGCCGACTTTCAACGAGCACGAGACTGCGACGCTGCCACTCGAAGCGACGGCTGCGAAGTTGAATCTGCCGAAGCAATTCATCTTTTACCCGGCGCAGTTCTTTCCACACAAGAATCACTATCGTCTGGTAGAAGCGTTCGCAGCTGTCTCGCAGCGCCATCCTGACTGCTGGCTCCTGCTCACCGGGCAGCAGAAGTACGAGTACGGGCGTGTTTTCCGCCGCGTCTCCGAGTTGGGCCTTGCGGAGCGGGTCAGGCATCTCGGCTATCTGGAAACCGACGATCTGGCCACCGTCTACAAGCGGGCGACATTGGTGGTTATTCCGACGCTGTTCGAGAGTGTGAGTATTCCGATGTACGAGGCCTTCTCGGTGGGCACGCCGGTATGCGCGTCGAACGTCGTCGCGTTGCCCGAACAGGCGGGTGATGCAGCGGTGTTGTTCGACCCCGCGTCGGTGCCGGATATCGCCGAGAAAATCGCTCAGACGCTGGGGAACGAAACCCTGCGCCACGAGTTGGTTGGGCGCGGGAAACGCCGCGTCGCCGAGCTCACCACGGACCGGTATGCCGCAGAGCTCAAGCGGCTGATCTCCGAGCTGCAGGCCCGAGCGGTCGACAAATAGCGCGTGATTGCGCAAACTTTCCGCCGATCCCAACGAGGGCCGGGACGAGGATTGATGTGAGCAAAGTTGCATTGATTACCGGAATCACCGGCCAGGATGGCGCGTATCTTGCGGAGCTGCTCCTCGAAAAGGGTTACGAGGTCCACGGCATCAAGCGGCGCGCCTCGTCGTTCAATACCGAGCGCATCGATCACATTTATCAGGACCCGCACGAGAAGGGTGTGCGGATGCGCCTTCATTACGGTGACCTTACCGATGCGACCAACCTCATTCGCATCATCCAGCTCGTGCAGCCGGACGAGATTTACAACCTGGCCGCCCAGAGCCATGTCGCCGTTTCATTCGAGACGCCGGAGTACACTGCGAATGCGGACGCCATAGGCACGTTACGTCAACTCGAGGCGATCCGCATCCTCGGCCTTGAGAAGAAAACGCGCTTTTACCAGGCGTCGACCTCCGAGATGTTCGGCAAGGTCGTCGAGACTCCCCAGCGCGAGACCACCCCGTTCTATCCGCGCTCGCCGTACGGCGCGGCGAAGGTGTACGCATATTGGATCACGGTGAACTACCGCGAGGCGTATGGCATGTACGCCTGCAACGGTATTCTCTTCAATCACGAGTCACCGATTCGTGGCGAAACCTTCGTGACGCGTAAGATTACGCGCGGCCTGGCACGCATCCGCGAAGGCCTGCAGGACTGCATTTACCTCGGCAACCTCGATGCCCTGCGCGACTGGGGCCATGCGCGCGACTAAGTCCGCGCGCAGTGG
>Ga0081455_10000777_pt1 | contig 41065 bp, 39 predicted proteins | sample TabmetS3T2R1_FD_70207 | JGI IMG/M metagenome (GOLD analysis project Ga0081455, IMG submission 70207) | Tabebuia heterophylla rhizosphere microbial communities from the University of Puerto Rico - S3T2R1 | ecosystem: Host-associated > Plants > Roots > Rhizosphere ... | reverse complement strand
GAGGGCGGTGAGACCGGAAGCCGTGGGCACTTGAGCGTGCAGGTTGCTCGCAGGCATCGATCACACGAATCATCACCCCAGGGGATTGCGGGGTGGCCCTCAAGGCCGTGTCCCATTTCACGCCAATTAGGCAATTGACAAGCTACCGAAACGCCGGACCCGAGCGCGAGCGCAATACCGTTGTCGCGATTATCTTTATTCAGTCGCCTCCAATCATCCTCGGTCGTCATATATCACCCTCAAGCTTTTGGCAGGAAATGCGTAGACCACTATCAGCCTATATTTCGTGTGCCGGCGACCGTCAAGTTCGCGATTCTCGTTTGGACCAAACACCTTTGTCAGCCACCTCGCAATAGAACCGCATCCGGACCGTTTATCATCACGCCTCATCTGCTCGTCGAGAATCTGTCCAAGTTGATCGATTTCCTTAGGCAGACCCTTGACGCGCAGGAAACTTCGAATGCCACGCGGCACAGCATCATCACGCATGCCGAAGTAAAGGTTAACGACTCAATTGTTGACGATGGATGAAGCGTCAGAGGAGTGGAAAGCCGATGCTGAACGCGATTTACTTCTATGTGAGTAACGCTAACGCCGTTTACAAGGGCGCGTTTCAGCCTGGGTGACCCCAACCATGGACCCGCTGAGCCAATTCTATGGTGGCGGCATGGCAGATAAAGGTTTTGGTGGGTTACATCGCGACGCAAAGCGACCGAAGCCCACAAAAGGCAACCCGAAAACTGGCTGGCGCAAGATCTAATGCAGACGCTCATTCGACGAATTACCGGCAAGAGGCGCTCTGGCGAAAAAAATTGGAAATTCTTCTTGTCGGCTCACTCATCTCGTGCTAGACTCCGGCAAAATGGTTCCCAGAAAAGTTTTTTTTACCAAGGGAGTCGGCGTTCACAAGGAAAAACTGGCTTCCTTTGAGATGGCGTTACGGGTCGCCGGTTTGGCTCACTGCAACCTGGTCCTCGTCTCCAGTATCTATCCGCCAGGCTGCAAGATTATCCCCAAGGAGGAAGGACTAAAGCTGCTGCGACCCGGCGAAATCGTCTTCGCAGTTTACGATCGAGAAAGCTACAACGAACCCAATCGCCTTATTGCCGCTTCCGTCGGCCTGGCGATTCCCTCCGATTCCTCCATGCATGGTTATCTTTCCGAGCATCACTCGTTTGGCGAGACCGACGAAAGAGCGGGAGAGTACGCCGAAGATCTTGCCGCCAGCATGCTGGCGACCACTTTGGGGATCGAATTCAATCCGGAAATGGATTGGGACGAACGGGAACAGATTTTCAAAATGTCGGGCAAAATCGTGCGGACGACCAATATCACTCAGTCAGCGGTGGGCAATAAAGACGGGCTTTGGACAACTGTCTTCGCCGCCGCGGTTTTTATCAATGACGACAATCTATCTATCGACACCGGAAAGTCCGTTGCAGTAAATGCGCCCGCTTCGCTTCAGGAAGAAGTTTTGAAGCAGACGCTGGAAGGTCAGTTGAAAAACACCGTAGCTCAAGAGAAACTGGCTCAACGTCAAAAGGAAGCAACGAAATCCGCCATCGAGCAACCCAGACTCCTCCCTTCCACAAGAAAGAGCCTTTCGTAAGAGCTCGTTTCTTCGCAACTCATCTCACAGACCGCTGTTGAAACGCTGGTCCGCTCCTAAGGTCAGTACGGGGTTTGCTTTTCCTGACAACTTTCTTCCTCTAGCCAATTCGGTGTTCAAAAAAACAATTTATTGACTTTGCCGCAAAAGACTCGGCAAGCGGTTTTTGATGATTTCCTCCGCCTCTTTAATTATGTCTTGGACTACGTCTTTCACGCTTTTTATGGAATCGATCAGACCTGCGTCTTGACCGAATGACAGCGAGGTATTGTCAACATCCCCGGCGGCGCGGGCTGCAGCAGCTTGCTTGCCAACCTCCCGAGCGTTTTGCCGCAGGGCCCATTCGCGCCCAATCCAGCGCTCGATGAATTGGTTGCGCTGGGACCGCGACATCGCGCCAGGCCAGACCCGTTGGCTGGCAATATCCGGGATCTCCGTCAGCACCGTATCGTGGCCGTCGCTTTTAACGATCGCTTGCTTGAAGTTGGCATGGATTGGCGCTTCCGGTGTGGCCATAAACCGGGTGCCCAGCAACACACCTTCGGCTCCCAGAGCCAGCGCCGCCGCAAGGCCGCGGCCATCGGCGATGCCTCCGGCCGAGAGCACCGGTAACGGCGCCACGGCTTTGACCATCATTGGCACGATTGGCAACGACGCCATCCAGACCACATGGCCTCCGGCTTCCGTGCCTTGCGCTACGATGACGTCAGCTCCGGCTTCTGCGGCGCGGGTCGCTTCGGGAACCTCTCCAGCCATGTACATCACTTTAGATCCGGCGTCGTGAGCGCGCTGAAAATATTCTCGCAGATCTTGATCCCTTCGTGCCCACGCAAAAGCAACAACCGTCGGTTGTGCGCGCAAGGTGACGGCGAACATATCCTCTTTGATCTGAAACAACAGATGATTGATGCCGAACGGTTTTTCGGTTCGCTCGCGGATTGAACCAACCTCCGTATCGAGGGTCGCGGCGTTGAATGCTGAAGTGCCAAGTGTCCCGAAGGCGCCCGCGTTGGATACCGCGGCGACCAACGGCGCGGAAGTTGCGGTGCCCATCCCTCCTAAAACAATCGGATGAACGATGCCAAGCAAATCGCAGATGCGCGTGTGTATCATGACGCCTCCGTGTGGAACATGATTCGCCAGGATTATTCACGACGGAGCGACCGAGACGCCAGCCTCTCCGGTCGCGGCCATTCGCTCCGAAGTTCACTCATCGGTTACGGTGTCGCGTCTTTGCGTGGACCATGAATATTCCGGGCTAGTTTCTTGCCTACTATCCCAAATGAGACGCCATGTAAATGACCAAGTGTATCACATACGAAGGTCGAGCTTAGGGTCCCGGCGAACGGCTGCTGTCAATAGAGTTAGCGTCGAAGCGAACCGCGCTAAGCATCTACCCTTCAGGCAACTGACCGGAGAAGGCAGCTCATCGGCGAATGCATTGACAGGCCAAAGCCACAAGTGATACGCACCAAATACATCGCTTAAGGATCGTAATTCATTTCGGTTTTTAAGAGAAAGAAAAGCAGATGTGCATCGCTTTGCCAACCCGATGATCTAGCCACGGCCGCGCTTTTTACACGAAATCCATGTCGTGGAATGGAGGTGATCAGGATGAAAACAAGAAAAAGTAAGTTCAGAGTCTCAGCTGAGGTTGCCGCTTACGTTTGGTTTGGTTATCTCCTGCTCCAGCCCGGTTGGGCTTTTTCCCAGGTGCCGTTCTATCAGGGGAAAACAATCACCGTCATTAGCGGCCAGGCAGCCAAATCTTTTGCCTGAATATATGCCCGGCGGCGGCGGTCGAAAGGCGGCAAACTATATCTACCGGACGGCTCGCGCCGATGGACTGACCCTTGGATTTCCTCCGGGCGGTTTCATTATGTTTGCCTTCCTGGGGGAAACTGGCGTCAACTATGATCTCGACAAATTTACTTTTTTTGGCTCTCCAGAATCCAATGATCACTACGTCTTTTTAACCCGAGGGGAGGCCAATCTGAACAGTATCGAGAAGCTTCAGAGTGCTACGGGCGTTAGAATTGGAGCGCATTCGGTCGGCCATACCATTCATACCCTGGGACGTTTGTTTGCCTATCTCCTGCGGCTGCGAGAACCAAAATTCATCACCGGCTTCTCCGGACCGGAGCTCTACACAGCCGTCGAGCGGGGCGAACTGGACGCCAGGGTGAGCCGGGTCGCGACAATACTACAGCGCAATCCGGAGTGGGTTGAGAAGAAGATGGTGGACTTTCAGGCGATCTTACAGATTCCCAAAGAGGCTAAACATCCGAGCTTCGCCCATCTGCCAGAAATCGAATCCTTTGCCAAATCGGCCAAAGAGCGAAGATTGATCGAGATAAATCGCGCCTTCATGATGACTGGCGCCACCTTCATTACCCCTCCAGGTGTTCCCCAGGAGCGGGTCCAGATCTTGCGCGAGGCAATCGGCAAAGTCTATAAAGACCCAGAGTTCTACAAAGACTATAAGAAGATGGTTGGCGAAGAACCATCTCCCCTAATGCCCGAAGAGTTCGATGCAGTCATGAAAAAACTGCCACGGGACCGAGAGGATGTGGAGCTTTTTAAAAAAATCGCCGGCGCTGGCCCTCTGCCCGGCCACTAAACTTTTTGCTGCGATTAAGGAAGCTTCTGTGGGAGAATCAAATCCAACCAAACCCCGCACCATCGGGAGAGACACCATACGGTCTCACTTGATCCTTGAGGTGGCCTCGGAACTCGTCGACCGTCCTGAGTGGCCATACAGGCAAGCCCGGATCAACCTGAGAGAACAGGGTGGAAAAACCTGGCCGGTCTCTCTCTTTGCCAGCGACTCTCCTGCAGCCATAGACCAGGTGGCACGCGGCGAACTTCAGGTCGCGATTATCAATCCGGCCGCGCCTCTGGCGTTGGCATTGCGGGGGAAAGGGCCTTTCAAGAGCCCCATTCCACTCCGCGCCATAACGGTGATTCCGTCACCGGATCAACTCGCTTTTGCGGTGACCGAACGAACCGGCTTACAATCTTTGCGAGACATCCACGACCGCCGGTATCCGCTGCGGATTTCTATCCGCGGCCAAATGGATCATTCGCTTCATCTGGTCGTGAAAGAGGTCCTTTCGGCAGCCGGCTTCTCGTTTAACGATATTATTTCCTGGGGCGGACAGATCCGCTACGACGCGGGCCTGCCAAACAGTCCAATACGGCTAGGTGCCGTGCAGCGGGGCGAGGTGGATATGATCATTGACGAAGCCGTCCGCTCGTGGCTGGACCCCGCGATCAAATCGGACATGCGGATTCTGCCGTTCGACGAACCGTTGTTAGAGCACTTGGAAGAACTCGGTTTTCGCCGAGCGATGATCTCGAAGGCGCGCTACAAATTGAAAGAAGACATCCCCACTCTCGATTTTAGCGGCTTCCCCGTGTACACCCACGCAAACGTGCCCGACAGCCTCGTTACTTCGATCTGTTCCTCCCTCGAAGCAAGAAAGGAAAAAATCCCATGGCAAGAAGAAGGTCCCCTGCCCTTGGACCGCATGTGTCGTGACACGCCGGAGGGACCTCTTACTATTCCCTTGCATCCCGCAGCCGAACGTTTCTGGCTCGAACGCGACTACCTAGCCTGACGCAAAATTCTCGTGGGCTCAGATTGTTTCCGCCACATAGTAACCGCCGTGGCTGGGCTTGGCCTGCCAGCCTTCGACGGCGGCGCGGAAGCTCTTATGGGTCGGAGTGCCGCGCCAGTTGAGATGATGTTCCTTGGTCGGCCACTCTAGTAGGACCATCACCGCCGCGGGATCGTCCTCACTGCACAGAACCAAACCGCTTCGGCAGCCGGCCGCTTTACAACCTTGAATTGCTTCCTTGTACATCTTGACGTAATCGGCACGGCGCCTTGGGTCCACTGTCTGAAACCGGACTTCATAAACCATAGATTCCTCCGCTTTTTCCCAACTATCGCCGCATAAGGAAAGACCAAAGTGAGCGGCGAATTAAGCGCTCTTCCAATTCTTCCAATCGCGGGTCATTGTTTTCACCATTGCTTTTGAGGCGCTACGAAGCCAACCGGCGGACCGCTTCACTAGGTCGCGCCTGACTGCGTCAACCGCTTTCTTAGTGCCGAGGTGTACGTTGGCGGTTTCCCATCCCATGAAATACAAGAGACGATGTTCGTCGCGCTCCTGCGGCAGGTCATCAATTGGAATCCGGCTGCAGTGAGGAGAGAGGCGGCGGCCAAGCCAAGATCCATTCACCAGAACAAAAGGATCGCGGCAACGGACCGCGCGGTCGAGCACAGATTGGTAAAGGATCGAACCGGAATCGGCTTGACCGCGCGCCCAGACACAAGCCGACGACGCCAGCGCCTTGGCTTCACGCGCAATCTTCGCGCCGCACCAATCTCCTATGGCCACGACTCGATAACGTCCCAGGCTTCCCAGGCCCGATACACGCGACACAAGCCGGTAAGGTAAGCCAAGTTCCGGCGTCAATTGCTCAAGAGTCTTTCTTGCCATCGCCGGAATACTTCCTTCCAGCTCCTTTTGCCTGTCCAGCTTTTGCCAGAACCGCACAGGCTCTCGTAAGTTGCCGAGCGCCATCGCGCGCAGATTTTTGTTCTCCTCTTCCAGCACCAGCGGTTTCCCCGCCGATTTTATCGCTTTTGTGTAGCCCGTGAATATGGCATCACACGCTTCCTTGGGCTTGATGTGCAGATGACGAGTTGCGTCAGCAATTTCTGCGCTCGCCGCCAGGCGCACGAGATCGTTGGTATAAGGTAAGGGATACGCTTCGTCAAAATCATTGACTCCCCAGACCAAACGACCTTCTTTGTCTCGCCACGTGCCAAAGTTTTCGACGTGGAGATCGCCGATCGACAACACTTTCGGTGCGGCAACCAACTCGGAACAGATTTCCGGCCAAACCTGTATCCAGCGATAGAAGGTTGCACGGAAGAACGGGAAAACCCCCTTTCTCATTAGGTCATGCTTCAGCTTAAGGTGAGGCCGGTAAAGCGCCGTCTGCTTTCCCAACCACTCCTCATACCCGCGAGTAGACTCTTCGATATCCATCTTCGTTTTCCGGCTGCTATAGACGGATCATCTAGGATTAAATTCTGTGGACGTGCTCGCCGTCTCCCGCGAGAGTACTGGACGGGTCACGACATCGTCCATAGTCCCACCGATCAGGATCAGCAACCAAAAAAATCCCGCCGCGGCAAACACCCAGGTCAATTTGTCGCTGTAGCGGACGTGCATGAAGAAGAGAATGACCAACAATCCTTTGCATACGGCGATCGTGAGGGCGATGCCATTATTTACTCCGCCGCCAAGATCAAAAAATGCCACCGCGGTCGTGATCGCCGTGAGAACGAGCAGAGACAAGAAAACGAGGAGGTAGACTCGTACGGGAACTACAGGCTCAGCTTTCATAAGTGCCGCCCGAGTAAGTAGAGTAAAGGAAAAAGAAAAATCCACACGATATCGACGAAGTGCCAATAGAGTCCCGTTAGCTCGACAGGCGTGTGGTAGAGCGCGGAAAAATGGCCCCGTCTGGCCCGCACGATGAGCGCGGTCAAAAGCCCGATCCCGATAATCATGTGCACGGCGTGCATACCTGTCATCGCAAAGTAAAAAGAGAAAAAGATTTCCGCGGGGGCCGCTAACGCAGCTTCGAATCTAAAGGAGCTGCCGGGCACGAGATACTCTTCGAATTTGGTGTGGTATTCGTAAAACTTAATGCCGAGGAAAACCAGCCCCAAAATAATCGTCAGCATCAAGAACCTAATCAGGGGCTTTCGCCGACTCGTTTCCGCGCTATGAACAGCCAGAGCCATAGTGAAGCTGCTGCAGATCAGCACTGCCGTATTGATGGCGCCAAGCCAAATGTCCAGGCGGTTACTCGCACTGCCAAACGCCAGCAGATACCAGTGCCTGTAGACGAAATAAGCCGCAAACATGCCGCCGAAGAACATCACCTCAGTCGCGAGAAATACCCACATGCCGAGCCATGACGCCTCGTGCTGCTGCTCGACACCGTCGAAGTGATGCTGTCGAAATGCTTCCACCTTAGACATGGGCGGGCTTTCCGAAACTATAAATCTCCTCCGGATCCTTCTCGTAGGCGTACGCACCTTCTGTTACCATTGGCACTCTTTCAAAGTTATCCGTGGGAGGCGGCGAGGGAGTTTCCCACTCCAGGCCCCTGGCGCCCCATGGATTTGCCCCGGCAACGGTCCCGTAGCGCAAAGACCAGATCAAGTAGACTAACGGCAAGACATAGCCCACCGCTAAGATTGAAGCGCCGGCCGTCGACATAACATTCAACACTTGAAAGTCCGGCGGATAGACATGGTAACGGCGCGGCATCCCCATGTAGCCGAGAACAAATTGCGGAAAAAAAGTCAGGTGAAAGCCGATGAAAATAATCAGCGCTGCAAGTCTCGCCCAGCCCTCGGGATACCTTCGCCCCGTCATCTTAGGCCACCAGAAATGAATGCCCCCTAGATAACCCATCACCGATCCGCCGACCATGATGTAATGAAAATGGGCGATCACGAAATAAGTATCATGCACATGGACATCGATTCCGAGAGCGGCGAGAAACAAACCGGTCAAGCCGCCGATGGTGAAGAGACCGATAAAGCCCAATGCGTAGAGCATGGGCGCATCGTAGGAAACGGATCCTTTGTAAAGGGTGGCGGTCCAATTGAAAACCTTGACCGCCGACGGTATGGCAACCAAAAAACTGAGCAGCGAAAAGAGTATGCTGGCATGGACCGACTGTCCAGAAACGAACATGTGATGGCCCCACACCAAAAAGCCGATCACCGCAATGGCAAGGCTGGCGAACGCAACAACGTTGTAGCCGAATACCCGTTTGCGGGAAAAGCAAGCGATCAGCTCGCTCACCACGCCCATGGCCGGCAGAACCATGATGTACACCGCGGGATGGGAATAAAACCAGAAGAGATGCTGAAACAACACCGGATCTCCGCCTAAAGCGGGATCAAAGATCCCCAGACCAAAAATCCGCTCGAGGCCCACCAGGACCAAGGTGATGGCGATAACCGGCGTGCCGAGAATAAAAATAATGCTGGTGGCGTAGTGCGCCCAGATGAAAAGCGGCAGGCGAAACCAGGTCATCCCGGGCGCGCGCATTTTGTGGATCGTGACAATGAAGTTGAGCCCGGTGAGAATCGACGAAAAGCCGGTGACAAAAACTCCGACAACCGTGAGCACCACATGGGTATTGGAATAAATGCTGCTGTAAGGCGTATAGAAGGTCCATCCCGTGTCCACTCCGCCGGCCGCTGCCGCCATCAGAGTGAAGGCTCCCCCGAGGATAAAAATATACCAGCTCGCCAGATTGAGGCGAGGAAAGGCCAGGTCCCGCGCGCCGATCATCATTGGAACTAAAAAGTTGCCCAGGACCGCCGGAATGGACGGGATCAGGAAGAAAAAGATCATCGTCACTCCGTGCATCGTAAACAATTTGTTATAGGTCTCCGCCTGGACCAAATCCCCTTGGGGCGTCATCAATTCGAGCCGGATCAAAGTGGCAAACAATCCGCCGATGAAAAAGAACAGAGTCACGGATAAAAGATAGAGCCATGCAATGCGTTTGTGGTCGGTCGTAAACAGCCACGATCGGATACCGTAGTTCACATTTAGATAGTGCTCACGACGCTCGATTTCGAAGTCATTCATCTTTGCGCTGGCTTCCTTTCTGGCGCGCTCAAAGACTTGATGTAGGCAATGATCTGGAGAATCGCTTCTTCGCTGACCAAGCCCTTGAAAGTCGGCATGATCGGCTGGTACCCGGCAACGATTTTGGCGCGCGGATCGACGATCGACTCCCGGATGTAATTTTCATCGGCGGTCACCGTAATTCCTTGTTGAAGCTCCACTGTCTTGCCGAAGAGGCCGGCGAGAGAAGGGCCCTGGCTCGTGCCGGTGGCACGATGGCAGGCGGCGCAGCCGAATCTTTGAAAAAGACTTTCCCCCAGTTCGGCCATGGACATGCCCGTCGCTCCGCCGCTCAACCACTTCTCAAAATCGGCCGGCTCCAACACCACCACCCGGCCGGTCATTCCGGAATGCTGCGTGCCGCAATATTCAGCGCAATATAGAGGATAGACTCCCGCCTTGGTCGCTTCGAACCACAGTCTCGTGTAACGCCCCGGCAAAACGTCCTGCTTGAGGCGAAACGCCGGCAGAAAAAAATCGTGGATCACATCCTCCGATGTCATCATGAGTTTGACCGGCTGGCGCACCGGCACGTGCAGCTCGTTTATTTCCCTTTGCCCCTCTGGGTGTTGCGCCTTCCACATCCATTGTCTGCCGACGATGCCAATCTCGAGGGCATCGTTTGGCGGGCTGAAAATGTCAACAAAAATGATCGCGCCCCAGACAAAGATCACCATGGTCAAACCGAACGGGATCAGGGACCAAAAGACCTCCAGCCAGAAGGCTCCCTCGATGGGCCGGGGTCGCTCATCTTCAGCGCGACGACGATATTTGACGGCGAAGAAAATAATCATGAAAAAGATCAGCGTAACGAAGAAAACCGAAACGGCGACAAGGAAAAACAAAAGGGCGTCCACCTTTGGCGCCATGGTCGAGGCTTGCTCCGGGAACAGAGGAAATCCGAGATTCACGCTTCAGCGCTCCCCCGGGGCTGCAATTTCCGACCGCGTTCCCGGCAAACCATGACCGTGATGAAAGCAGCGAGGGCGATCACGGTGACAACTCCCCCGAGGCGGACGATGTTAGTAACCAGGAGACTGTATTTTCCGGTCGAGGGGTCGTAGTGATAACAGAAGAGCAGCAACTGATCGATGGGCGATGCAATCTGGTTGGCAGAGGCCTCGATGAGTCCCAGTCGTAAATCCCGCGGTGAAAATTCGATCCCGTAGAAATAGCGCGCGATCTTACCGGTTGGCGTCAGCAAGAGGATTCCGGTGGTATGGCCAAAGCGATCTCTCTCGCTCTCGTAGTTATAACGAAAGCCTACCGCTTCGGTTAGGCGCCGGATGGACTCTTCATCGCCGGTGAGAAAGTGCCAAGCGTCTCCGGCGCCCGGCCGCGAGTACAGTTTTACGGCATCGCTCTTTTTTGCCGCCGCCAACGCCGGCGTGTCGCGCGGATCGAAGCTTAGTGTAATGACATCAAATTGATCGCCGATATCGAAGGTCAATGGGCGCAGGCTTCTGACTAAACCGTCAAGCACCAGCGGGCACAGATCCTGACAGCTATAATAAACTAGGGATAGAATCACCGGCCGGCGGCCGAAATACTCTTTTAGGCTCACCGCCTTTCCCGCTTCGTCGCGAAATTCCACATCCAGCGGAACCTGGGCTCCAAGTTTCTGTTCCAGATCTACGCTTCGCAGAGCGACCGGCCGGTCGTCGTGGGCAAATAACGGTGATGGTTGCAAGAAGCCGAGCGAGAAAAAGATCGCGAGAAGGATGTAGTTCCATGGGCGAGCCGCAAACGCCCCCCTCTTTTTCTCCCCCTTTTCAGAGACTGTGTCGCAATTCCGTTCATGGTTCGAGAGCCTCACCACGAACGGAATTGCCTGATCGCAAATTCGAGTCCTTATCCGTTCGCCCTGAGCTCGTCGAAGGGCTCCGAGCGAATTGCGGCACAATTTCTTAAGGGGGAGATATGGAGAAAGTAGAAATTTTTGGGACTGATTTTTGACAAACCTCATCAGCGTGCCCTTTCTTCCTGCTTCCGTGCCGGTAAGCCTTTCTTCGCCAAAATCTCCATCGCTCTCTCGATCGGAATTCTCACCCTCCCCGAATCCTTGTCGACCCACCCGTAACTGTTCAGCGTGGCCTCTTCGGCCGCTCGCATTTGGCGCAACTCACTGTGCGCGTCGATTTGCAAGCGCGGTTCAGGCGTCGGTTCGCGCTCCCGGGCCAATCTTGGGATCGGAGTTTCTTGCCTCGATTGCTCAGCGGCTTTGAAATAAATCAACAAGGACGTAATCACCGCCGCCGCACCAATGATTGCCATAAGGACGATACCAAAAAGCGCGATGTACCCGGGTTTGAGATCGCTCAGCTCATGACCAACTTGATGATCCATTGTTGTATCGTGGCGAAGTTCGGATTCCGGCATGTTCAGGCTTCCTGTGCTTGTTCCAGAAGCTCCGCAAAGCGCGGGTCATGAAGCGGTACCAACGAGTGCGCTTTCAAATATCCGATGAACGTGGCTAACCAAACGCCACCGATGCCTATCGGGGCGACGATGTCCATCCAGTGGAGATGAAACTGGGCGGGATAAAAAGACGGCGCCACAATCCAGAAGATCTCCAGCCAATGCAGGAAGAGGATTATCGCAGCGACCTGAGACAAGGTCCGAGTGCTCCGCTTGGTGGTCCGAGAGAGCAGCAGGATGAAGGGGAAAGCAAACAGAAAGAGAATCAAAGCGAGCGCAGCCCACTGCCATCCACCGCCGGTTCTATGCAAGTACCAAGGGATCTCCTCGGTCAGATTTTCCGACCAAACCAGCAGGAACTGCGAGAAATGCATATAGGCCCACAGCATAACCAGAGACAGGAGAAGGTTGCCGAGATCGTGAAAACGGTCCGGAGAGTTCACCTGGACAATAAGTCTTTCATCTTTGATCTGATGCGAAACCACGATCACGAACGCCAAAGCGGCCAGCCCATAGCTCACTATGAAGATCATGCCGAAAATGGTCGAGTACCATTTGGGCTCGAGGGACATCATCCAGTCGATGGCAGAGAAAGTTACGGTCAACCCATAAAGCACAAGGCCCGGTCCGCTCAGCTGCTGCAGTCGTTGAATCAAAGTGCCGTCAACCGTGCGGTCCTGTTCAAGTGACCATCTGACGAGCAAGCGTCCGAGGACAATCCAAACCGCGAAATACACCGCGGTGCGGGCAATGAAAAACGGACCATTGAGATAAGCAGCCTTCTGTTGCAGAAGAGGATCCGCGGCCACAACGGCGGGCCGCGCCCAAGGGTAAAGATCGGACAAACCGAACAACAACGGGATGAAGAGCAAGGCCATGAGGGGAAGGGTTTGTATCGCCGCCTCCAGGACGCGCTGAATCATAAAGCCCCAACGCCCGCCAACCAGATGATGCAGCATGAGCAGCGCCAAGCATCCCACCGGAATGCCAATCCAAAAAACATACGCCGACAGATAAGCTCGAAAGAAAGGTTGCGGAAAAATCAGTGCTCCACCGCCGCAGAACAGCAAGGCGATGAACCCCACTATAAGCGATCGCCTTTGTAAAAGATCCCACCGGGTGAGTGATACGTCACCGTTCATGGCTTGCTCTCGAGTTGTTGACGTTGATCCTGCGGGACGTCGGCGAGGGTAGCATGCTGGCTCAGTTGCAGCGCGCGAATATAAGCGACGATCGTCCAGCGGTCTTCAGGGTGAACCTGTTGGGCATAATCCGGCATCACGCCAAAGCCGTTGGTCATCACGTCGAAAAAATAGCCCGCCGGCGCCTGGCGCAGGCGATCGATGTGAAATGACTCCGGAGGACGATAGCCGCGCCGTACTATCATTCCCTGTCCAGTGCCAACCCGATCGTGACAGGGTGAACAAAAGATGTTGTAGCGCTCCTGTCCCCGCACCAACCGCTCAAGGGTCACAGAGAAGGGAAACGTGTCGACTAGCTTGTCCCCTTCTTTTCCTGCGTATAAGTGTCGGTCGTTGCGCAGTTGACCTCTAGCCACGGTGCCTTCCTCAAGCGGCCGCGCCGCCCGGCCATCGTCGAAAAAGGTGCTGCGAGCCAGTGGCTCGTATCTGGGTTGATCGGCCATCTTTTGCCGACAGCCCGCAAGGAGTAACAAGCCAAGCATCGCAAAAACACACGGTCTTCCTCTCAGCGCCTTTCGCAAAAGAAATGTAAAACCGCTGGCCGCCTCGATCGCCCCCTCAAACTTCCCTCTCCCCCGTCGCGGGGGAGAGGATAAAGGAGAGGGGGAGTTTGATAGTTCACCGTTCGACTTCATACACCCCTTGTGGCCTCAGGCTCTCGAGAAACCGGCGCGTCGTTTCCTGGTTGAACTTTGGATCCACCGATTCAATGCAAAGAAAAAATCGGTTCCTCGTTGCCAGTTGAAATCGTTCCACGTTGAAAACAGGGTGATAAGGCATCGGTAAACCATTGAGCGCCAGCAGCCCGAGGACAGCGGTCAACCCCGCCACCAGGATCGTCAACTCAAAGGTTACCGGGATGAACATGGGCCAGCTATTGAGTGGGCGCCCACCGATGTTCAACGGATAATCGATCACTGCAACCCAATACTGTAAATAGAATCCCCCGACACAGCCGATGATGCCGCCGATCAACACCAGCAATGGAAGCCGGGTTTTGTGGAATCCGATCGCTTCAGCAAGCCCATCGATGGGAAACGGGCTATAGGCATCCATTCGCCGATAGCCCTCGCCAAAAGAGCGGCGCGCAGCTTCGAGCAAAGCTTCAGGTTCAGCAAACTCGGCCATCAAACCGTAAATCGTAAGCTGCCGGCTTTTTTCCGTTTCGTCCGCGATCATTTCGCTTCCTCGGTCTCGTGCACCAGTTCGCGCATTTCAAAAATCGAGATCATCGGCAGGACACGAATAAAGAGAAACAGCAAACAAACGAACAATCCGATGCTGCCGATAAAAATCGCGTAGTCCCACACAGTTGCGGAATACATGCCCCACGACGACGGCAGAAAATCCCTCGACAGGCTGACTACGACAATGACGTAACGCTCCAGCCACATGCCGATATTTACGCAGATGGCGATCACGAAAAGCGCCACGACATTGGTACGCACGGCGCGGAACCATAGCGCCTGCGGCACCAGGATGTTGAACAGGATCAGAGCCCAATACATGTACCAATACGGACCGAACATCCGATTCCACATCAGGTACTGCTCGTAGATATTGCCGCTGTACCAGGCCATGAAAGTTTCCATCAAATAGCCGTAGGCGACGATCATCCCCGTCGCCAGCATCACCTCGCCCATGTTTTTCAGATGGCGCAAAGTGATGAAGTCTTCCAGGCCGTATAGCTTCCGCAGCGGAATAGCGAGAGTCAGCACCATAGCGAATCCGGAGTAAATCGCTCCGGCGACGAAATAAGGAGGAAAAATCGTCGAGTGCCAACCAGGAACGAGGCCCACGGCGAAGTCAAAGCTCACCACTGTATGAACGGAGACGACCAGCGGCGTCGCAAGACCAGCCATTAGCAGGTACGCCATTTCATAGCGATGCCAATGAATCGCCGAACCACGCCAACCCATCGCTAGGATACCGTAGGCAAAACGCGGGAAGCGACGGCGCGCTTGATCGCGCATGGTAGCCAGATCCGGGATCAGTCCCATGTACCAGAACAGCAATGAAATAGTGAAATAGGTGGAAACCGCGAATACGTCCCACACCAGCGGGCTGCGAAACTGCGGCTGGATTCCCATGGTGCTCGGATAGGGAAAGAGCCAGTAGGCATACCAAGGACGGCCCAAGTGCAGCAATGGAAACAATCCCGCGCAGGCGACAGCAAACAAAGTCATGGCCTCCGCGAAACGGTTGATCGACTGGCGCCACTTCTGCCGCAGTAGTAACAAAATCGCCGAAATCAAGGTGCCCGCATGGCCGATGCCGATCCACCAGACGAAATTGACAATCGCGAACCCCCACGCGACCGGGATATCGATTCCCCACACGCCGACGCCCATCGTCAGCAGGTAGGCGATCCCAAACAGCAAGACCAAAACCAGCATGAAAGAGAGTCCGAACCCCACGTACCAAAACCGCGGTGTCCGGTGCGTGAGCACGATGGCGCTGATCTTGTCGGTCACCGATGCAAAAGTGTGTCCGGGCTCAATGACAGGAGCCGCCGCTTCGATCTCTGAGGGTTTATTGAATTGCTCGGATTCCATCGTCAGCTGGTTTTGATCTCCGGGTTGGGATTTTTCAACTTCGCGAGATAAGTCGTCCGCGGCTGCGTCTTCAGCTCGGTCAAGAGTCCGTAGTTGAGAGAGTCTGCTTTTAACTTGGTTACCGCAGCTTCGCGATTGTTAATATCGCCGAACACGATGGCCTGGGTGGGACAGGCGGCCTGACAGGCCGTCTGAATTTCACCGTCGCGCACCCGACGATTCTCCTTCTCCGCAGCGATCTTCGCAAAATTGATGCGCTGGACACAGTAGGTGCACTTTTCCATGACGCCGCGGCTTCGCACCGTGACATTGGGATTTCGCATCGGCTTCAGGCTCGGGGTTTCGAAATCAGAGTATTCAAAAAAGTTGAACCTGCGCACTTTGTACGGGCAGTTGTTGGAGCAATAACGGGTGCCGACGCAGCGGTTGTAAACCATGTCGTTGAGCCCCTCATGGCTATGAGTGGTCGCGCCCACGGGACAGACCAACTCGCAAGGCGCGTTCTCGCAATGCATGCACGGGATAGGCTGGTGATAGGTTTCCGGATTTTCCGGCTCTCCTTTATAGTAGCGGTCGATCCGTAGCCAATGCATCTCCCGGCCGCGGGTCACTTCGATCTTGCCGACCACCGCGATACTGTTTTCAGCCTGGCACGCGACCACACAGGCATTGCAGCCGATGCAGGCGCTCACATCGATGGACATGCCCCAGGCGTAACCTTCATATTTGAAGCCCGGGTAAAGCGAGCCTTCCGGTTCGTCGTGATGCTCGCGCTGTGCGAAGTCCGGGTCCTTCCGATACTCCTCCAAGGTCGCCGCGCGCACCAGATCGCGGCCTTCCATGCTGTGATGGAATTGTGTGCAGGCGAGCATATATTGCGTGCCGATTTTACGAACCTCCACTCCGGTTCCATAGTTGGGTGCGTTTGCAGTCCGAATGGCATAAGCATTGAAGCCGGTACCGTTACCGACCTTCCCCGCATGCGTCCGGCCGTAGCCGAAATGCAAGGTGACGCACTCGTCCGCATGGCCTGGCACGATCCAGGACGGAACTCGCAAAGTTCGCCCTTCGTAGCGAAGCTCGATGATGTCAGTGAATACTCTTCCGTGTTCTCCACCCCTCGTACCCACTTGATACGATAGGCCGAGGCGTTGCGCAGTTTTCGGACTGACGAGGGCGGCATTGTCCCAGGTAAGCTTGGTCAGGGGCTTCGGCAGCTCCTGCAGCCAACCGTTGTTGGCAAAGCGGCCATCGAAAAGAGTCGGGTCGGGCTGAAAGGAGATTTCCAGAGAGTTCCGAGTTTCGGGTTTCGCGTCTCGAGTATTAGGTTGAGGAGAACCAGGTGTCGGGTTTCGGGTTTCAGAGACGGATGTCGAACCGCCTAACCAAACGGCGCTTCCTGCAGTCTTCAGTTTTACTGCCTTCGGTGGAAAAGTCGTTCCTGCGACGATCCCGTCATGCAAGGCCGCGCGCCAGAACATCTCAAAATCGCCGGGGACCTTCTGGGCCTTCCAGTAGTTGCGCACGGTATCGTAAGTTGCGACTCCGGATCCGCCCAGTAACGCCGCCAGAATTTCGTGCGATGATTTTGCACCGTAAAGCGGCGCGATTAACGGCTGGAGGATTGTCACCGTGCCGTCGTAAGCGCGAATGTCGCTCCAAGTTTCCAGATAATGGGTCTCAGGAATATGCCAGTGACAATAGGCCGAGGTCTCGTCTTCGTAGAGAGCCGAATGAACGCGCAACGGAACTTTCGCTAGCTGTTCCGCAAAGCCAAGGTCCACGGGTGATGTGAATACCGGATTGCCGCCCAGCATTAGAAGTATTTTGACCGTGCCGGACTCCATGTCCTTGACCAGCTCGCGCAACGACACCAGCTGACCAACCGGATTGGCCTCGATGGGATCGATGTAGATCACCGTCTTGCCAACGTTGTCCAACGCCTGGTTCATCCAGTGAGCCAGCGCATGGACCGCCGGCGGCTGTTGATCACCGGCTACGATGGCGCTCGTACCGCGATGCTTTTGGAGATCGCGGACCAAAGCATCGATCCATTGAGAGCGCTCAGCGTCGGCTGAAGCTTGCACCGAAAGACCCATTTTGGCCGCGATGGCGCCGGTGAAATTTGGGATCTCACTCGGACGAAGCGCGATGCGGTGGTCGGCCATCGCGCCCGTGATCGAAGGCGTCGCCTCGATGACGTAGAGGCGGTTCATCTCGGCTTTGCCTTGGCGCACTCTTCGCTTGCTCGCGAAGTCGCGTGCATAACGGACGTTGGCCGGACCGCGGAAAAGAAAATCAGCGTCCAACGATAAAATCACTTCGGCGTTCTCAAATCGGTAGAGCGTATTGACATCGGCGCCGAAAGCCAGACGATCGCCAGTGTGGACATTGTCGCGGTTTACCGGTTCGTATTGATGCCATTTGGCTCTTGGAAATTTTGCCAGCAACTGCTTCAACTGATCTGCCAAAGTCGGTGATGTGACGGTTTCAGTCAAAATCCGCAGCCCCGTCCCACCAGCGATGCGCTCCGCTTCAAGATCATCGTTAATGGCGGTGAGAAAAGCATTCCAGGTACTGATTCTTCCCGCGTTTTTGACGACCTGGGAACGATCGGGGTCGTACATTGTCAGTATCGACGCCTGGGTAAATGCATCCGTTGCGCCCAGACTAGCAGGATGATTGGGATTGCCTTCGATTTTAGTTGGACGCCCCTCATGACTTTCTACTAAAACTCCGGTACCGGCTCCGTTCATCGGAAACGCGGTGGCAAAAAACAATGGCCGACCGGGGACGATTTGCTCCGGTTGATTCACGTACGGCACGATCTTCACGTCCGATGGAGCCGCTCTACAAGCATTGAGACCTGCGAGCGCCAGCGAGGCACCCATTAATCTCAAGAAATCTCGCCGGCTCACTCCCTCGAACCAGCCCGCCGCCTGTTGCGGAAATTCTTGCTTTAAGAGCTCTTCAAATTCCTCGCTATCGGACAGTTCCTCAAGGCAGCGCCAGTACTCTCGACCGCGAGACGATGCCAAGCGCTCACGGATCGAAGCGAGATCGAGGCGTCCATTCGTGAGTTTCGAGTTCCGATTTTCGGGTTTCACATTAGGTCCAAAGAAAGTTGGTGCGCCACTTTACTGTGCGGAAAGAGATTCCGGTCACCCTGAGGCTCTCGAAGGGGGTGACCTCGACGCGCTAACCGCGACACCTCAGCCCAGTCTCCCCGCAGCAGCAGCTTCCTTTTTCTTCCGACTCCAACCTTTAATCTGCCGTTCACACGCCAAAGCTTCCTCGCGAGTGGGGAACTCCTCTGAAAACACTAGCCTCACCGGGGATCTCGTCGAAGTATAGCCCTCGATCTCACCAGCTTCGTGTTTCGCTATCCGTTGTTCAAGGTTATCAGTATGCCCCGTGTAGTAGGACTTATCGGCACAGCGCAGAATGTAGACCCAGAAACTCATTTTCTGTCGCTTCTTGCTTCCTCGCTTCCCGAACTCCTGCAGCGATCTCCACTTATCTGTTCGAAGCCCTTCGACAATGCTCAGAGCGAACGGAATTCAGTTGTGTAAATTTCCTTACTATTCACCCCGAACCCGAACAACCTGAACTAAGATACCGTTAGAGTATCCGATATTCTAATCCGCCCATTCTCTTACCTGTGACAAACCGAACAACTGGTGAGACTTTCGATTTTGTACTGCTGAACGAGCCTCTGCCCGAGCGCGATCTGATCCGACGGCGGCTGCCAGTCCATGCTGAAGATCTGCTCGCGCGGCCGTACAAAGCGCTCTGGGTTGCGATGGCATTCCAGACACCACTCCATATATAAGGTGTGCTCGCGCCACATGAGCGGCATCTGATCCACCCTTCCATGGCAAGTTGCACAACCCACTCCCTTATGAACATGGATGCTGTGATCGAAATAGACGAATCCCGGCAAATTATTCACCCGCGTCCACTCCAGCGACTTGCCGGTCCGGAAACTCTCGCGCACGGGTGCCAAAATCGGGCTCTCGGCCCAAATTTGAGTGTGGCAATTCATGCAGATCTTGGTCGATGGAATACCGGCGAAAGAGGACTCTTCCACCGAGGTATGGCAATAACGGCAATCGATGCCGTCGTCACTGACGTGGTGTTTGTGGCTGAATTGGACCGGCTGGCTGCGCGCGACGCCGACCTCCGTCACGTAGGATGAACGGTTGATTGCCGCGAGCGTGGTTACGAGGACTGCGATGATGCCGATTCCCCCGAATACGCTCACCCTGGAGATGGTGTTCGTGCTCCGATGAAATATCTGAGCCATCGACCTATTTCTACTTTAGCCGGTCCTTTCAGCTAAGCAAGATCGTTATCGCGTTTCAATAAACCTAGGCCAAAACCTTGGGCGTCCGCACTTCTCGGCCCTGACGCGAATGCGCTAATCCTGATTGCAGAGTTCAACTCGGTGTTTCGGAACCCGATCCACCGTCCGGATATGTGCGGAAGTCTATCAAGAATTCGACTGTGACCGAAACCTGTCACGCCGATTTTTGTGGAAAACGTTCTGACGTGTACGTCTGCAAATTCCGGCGCGTAGCGGAGTCTCTCGTCGTGCTGAAAAACCTAGAATATCGGTTGGTTGGTTTGATAGCTAACAATTTTCTGGCCAGTAAACTCTAGGCTCCGTAGAAAGGGCTCAACCTCTGTGCTCAACGTAGCCGCGGCCGACTGATCTCCCTCACGATAAACCTCTACGAAGCTGAGCCATACCAAACTGCTCTTGGCGGACGTAGGTTGTGGGTGGGCACATACCAAATTACTGAAAAAGTTAAGATTGACGACAACATCGGACGGTGCCAGGTAGGCGCCTTGCTCTGCCACTCTCGCGTCGAAACGAACGCAATTTGCGCCAAGAGATCCGTCTATCGCGGAGTGTGAGTCCACCAGTTGGAAATGGCGCTCCGAAGAACTAATTCCTCCCACCACTTGGGAGAAAAAGTGGTTGCTTATCAGATCATCGACCACGACTTTCAATTGGTCAGGCGAGGGGTAGTGGGGTCCAAACTCCGGAAGCGCTACCGCGATCCCCATAAATCGAACTGTTTGGAGCACCACTTGGAACAAATCATCGGGCGTCGGAGGCTGTGCAGGAATTTCTACGCTCCCCGGATGCTTCATGAAAGTGAAGCCCTGCGAAGCCATCGATCTCACGCACCAATTTTCGCCTTGCGGAGGAAGTACAGAAAATCCTGAATCCGACACTTCTATTCGTTGCTGTCCAGCTCCCGAAGCTTGCAATTCTTTGCAACTCAACGGGATCGATATGGAATCGGCCGCGCTGGAAACTCCCGCAACCACAAGACACAGCCCACAGACCAGCCAACAAACGTATCTTCTCATGTCACAGCCCCTTTCTTACTATGACGACCGCAATCCGGATGCCAGACGCTGATTTTCGTCCACTAACAAGTAAAAAAGTCTGGAGTTTTGCGAAAATACGAAGAATTGACTGGGGTATCGGATTGAGTCACAGTCGGACAGTCAAACTTTGGATACAGTGACTGTATACAAAGTTGCTACAAGTCACGCAACCGGGCCACATCAGTCGTGCGACGTCGTCGCTTGCCGCAAATCCCATGATAGAGGCAACCAGATAAGATTCCGCAGGAGACCTACGACTATGTATTCTACATCGTGTCGGCTCGTAATCGGCGAAAATCCCGCTTCTTGGTTTTCAAATTCGACACTCCGCTGGCGGCTCCAGAGCAAAGGCAAAGTAAGGGAATCAGTCGATGGAAGCCTAAGCAGCTACTCGTATTTCGGAGGAGACGCTGCACCTGCTGATTGCCAGACACCCGCTGCAGCCGGGTAAGCAGATCAGCGCGAGCGGCGCCATTCGCGTGGGCAAAACCCCGGCGCAGTCGATCGGAGAAGTTTCCAATACCCGGGAGAGCCGGCGGCAAAGTAGGTAACGCGGGGACTGCCTGCGGTCCATTAGCAGCCGCGTGCGCGCGCGACGCCGTTTCGGCGTCATGTGTGGAAGCCATCCTAATACCACTAGCATGTTCGGTGACCAGGTACGACACGGCACTGCATCGGTGATACGTCCTGGACGGACACGAGGCAGACAGGTGCCTTCTGAAAGAGCAAACTAATTTGCGGAGAGCGCACACGATGCCGCAAGCCATAACCGGCCGCAGACTCGATTTCGCATTCCGTTGTAATCCATTCAAAACTGTCGCCAGGGCTAGCGATATCATGACAGAAATAACTTTCGCTAAGGTTTAGTCCGGTGATTCTTTGCCTTCTCACCCGTGACGAAATGATCGCCGCGGAGGGCGATCTCGGCTTCTTCTTCATCATCCTTAGTCCAGGCGCCTAGACTGTAACCGTACCAGGGCATGCGCGGTTTGAGCTCCGGGAACCCGAGCTCCTCCCAGATCTCTTTCGCCCGCTCCATGAATTCTTTGCGCGGCAGGGATACCGGGGGATACGGCCACGGGCGCGTCGCGTCGATCAACAGCGCCGAACTCGATTGCATGCGGCTCACATGGGTGGGAACTCCCGGAGGATAGGCGGAAGGATCAAGCCCAGGAGATTTTCCCTGCACCACAGCAACATCTTTTTCCGGTCTGACGTTGAAGCAAATCGCCCAGTTGATCATCGCCGGATCCCAGATGTCGATATCTTCATCCACGGCGATGCAGATCTTCGCATAGCTACCAACGTAGCCGGCGCTGGCGTTCAATGCGCGCCAGACGTCGCCTGACGTCGGCTTGTGCATTTTGATCACACAGAAGGCCTGGCCGCTGCCGCTCACCTCGTCATGGATTGCGACATCGAGCACTGCCGCGTTGCCGCTATCGAAGCGGAGATATTTGTAAATCACTTTTTCGGTTCCCGTGTGCTTGATCTTGCTGCTCTCGCTGGGCGGAAACTGGCTCATCAACGCCGTATAGATCGCCTCGCGACGATGAGTGATGCAGGTGACGTCCATGAAAGGCGCAACACCGCGATGTCCCATGTAACCGGGATATTCGCCGAACGGTCCTTCCGGCTCGATCCATTCGGTAGATATTTTGCCCTCGATGACGATCTCCGCAGTCGCGGGAACATGCAAATCCACAGTCTGGCAGCGGACTACTTCGATGGGCTCGCCTGCCAACCCTCCGGCGAGTCGGTATTCGTCAAAATCGTAGGGCAGCTTTGAAGTGGCAGCGTACGCGACGGCAGGAACTACGCCGATCACGATGGCGGCCTCCAATGGAATTCCTTTAGCCTTACACCTCCGCCAGTGCTCTCCCATGTGTTGTCCGAGAAAAAGTCCGCCGTTGCGATTCGGGGCTTTGATCTGGCTCCGGTAGTTGCCGATATTGAAGATCCCCGTATCGGGATCCTTGGTCACCCAGTTAGCCGAAGTTAGATAGGGACCATTATCAAATCCCGGTGTCGAGATTGGCACCGGAAGCATGTCGAGACCGTGACCGTTCAGGAGATCGTCCTCCTTCCAGATGACCTCATGCACCGGACCGTGCTCGACTTTCACCGGAGCGATGGGATGCGCTTGCGCGCGGGTCCAGCGCTCATGGATTTCCTCCGGTTTACATTTGAGACCAATGCTGTAAATTTCGGTCGACGCCGCCAGGGTCCCGACGGTAACCGGCATCGAGTAGCTTTTGCCTTTGACATCAAAAACATTGTGAAAGAAGAAAGCCTTTCGCTGGCTCTCTTCGAGGCCACGAAACTGCCAACGAACCAGCGGCATCAACTCCGTGTCCTTGTTGATTCGCTGTTTGACTCGGACGAGCTTGCCGCGCTCCTCCAGGGCTTTCAAATGTTCCCTGACGTCTTTGTAGTAGTTCTCTGTTTGCATAATGCTCCTTCTGCGGCCGTCGCGCTTACGGCTTCCATCCTTTAGCCTGAAGCTCCTCGTTGACTCGTCGGGCCAACGCGAAATCAAAAAGCGTCTCGAGTGGCGGCGGCTCCTTCAGACCCACGCGAGGGAGAATGTGCTCAAGGGATTTCCTCTGCACCTCCTCATTAAGGGTACCATCCGCAGTTAAGCTGGGCCGAATCACATCATATATCCGAGCCACCTCGTCCTCTTTGAGCTTGAGAAATCGAGTCAGTGCTTGAATTGTCACGGTACGATTGTCACGTATGGTGCGAAATCCCTTGATCGAGGCGCGAAGAAATCGCTCCACCAGTTTGGGATCGGATTCGAGCAACTGCACCGATACCAGTACGCTTCCCTGAAGTTCGACCATGTCTTGATCGATAAAGGATACCAGCTGCCGGAATCCCGCATCCTGCGCCATGAAGTTAGCCGGAATAGAAAGCATTGCGGCATCAACGGAACGCGCCTCCAAAGCATAAAAGCGCGCAATCCCCGAGCCCACCGGCAAAATCACAACTTCTCGACCTCCCTCAATTCCATTCTTTCTTAGGACATCACGGAGCAAGGAGTCGGGACCGCTGCCGATGCTCGAGACGCCGACTTTTTTTCCTTTCAGTTCCCCGACGGAACGAACCTCCGGCCGAGCGTACAGCCAGTACATCGGACGGCGGTAGGCACTAAACAAAAGCCGAATCGGCGCTCCCCGAAGTGCCGGCAGTAGTCCTGCTCCGCCTTGCGTGGAAAAATTCACATTGCCACCGATAAGCGCCTGTATCCCCACAGCCGACGGAATCACGATCAAGTCGACATCGAGACCCTCCTCGCGATAGAAACCTCTGTCCTTGGCGATCGCGAACGGCGCGGCAGCAGGAGTAATGGCGGGAATCGCCGCATGAACTTTCTTGAGTTGCTGCGCTTCGGTTGGCGACAACGACCCAAAGAGAGCAAGTAATAAAAAGAGGAAACAGCGAATAGCAAGCGGATGCACTTTAGTGCTACGGTTCGGTCGTATGAAGGAAGCCGGTCGGTCGAGACTATCAAAACGAATCATAATTTCCGACCATACCAAAACTCCGACCAATTTTAGAGACACCAGATTACACGATTATCGCCATCCTAACGAGACACTGCCTTTGTAGGCTGCTCAAAAAGACTCAGAGGCGAGGCGCACATTTTCGTTATTCGTGTTCGTGGCCCGTGTTCGTAAAACGAGCACGATCACGTATCACGAGCACGATTGAGGTTTTTTTCAGCAGCAGACTGTTAAAGGTCCAGTGTGTTCGGCGCAAAAAGCTTCTCCACTTCGATCTTCTCTTTCGCCAACCCTTGTTCGTAGAGGTAGTTCATCAACGTGGAAACCACTTGACGATTCTTCTCGAGGCCGTAGGGCCATGGATCATCACCTAGAATATTCTTTTGCTCCTTCACAGGACGTCGGAACCAGGCCAGGCTGATCTTATACGGAGACGTATCGTTCAACCTCGCATAAGCATCTTCTTTCGCGCGCTGAAAGGCCTTGAACAGACTTCTGGCAATCCAGGGATGTTCTTCCCATAGGTCTTGCCGAAGAGCGACTGAATGCATGATCGGAAAAATGCCGGTCTTCTTGAAATAGCTCGCTTCGACCTCTTCGTAGTTCTCGAAAAGACGGCGCACGTGAGGCGGCGGATTCAATAGCGAGGGAAAAAGACTAGCGCAGATCATGGCGTCAAGCTCTCCGTCGAACAGCATCTGGTCCGGTTTGCGATCCGTTGGGATGTGAGTAACTTTGTAACGGCTCGGCAGCTCCATCTCCATGCGCGAGTGCGGCGTCCAGGTGTACCACTCAATATCTTCCAGCTTGACCCCGTATTCGTGCTGCAGCGTCCCGCGCACCCAGACCGTCGCCGTCTGCTGAAATTCCGCCAAGCCGACTCGCTTGCCCATGAGATCCTTCGGTTCGCGGATGCCGCTTTTCGTATTGATGAAGACATAAGAGTGACGAAATGCTCGTGCCGGGAAAACCGGAATTGCCGTCAGCGGTTTCCCAATCGTCCGCGCAATCAGATAGGAGGACAAAGAAATCTCTGAGGCATCGAAGTCGTAATAGTTCAACATCCGCGTCCAGATTTCGAGATGCGGCAGCACAAGCCAATTGAGTTCGAGCCCTTCCGGTTTGATGGACCCATCAATCAATGGATGCGTTCGATCGTAGTCGCCGCAAGCGATAGTCAATTGAAGTGACATTTTTTGCTGCTCCTCATTTAAATTCGTTGTGTTGTCGACCTCATTGGCGGCAAGAGGGACAAAAATCTACGGAGCAATCGCACCCCTATCCAACCTTCCCCCATCGAGGGGGAAGGCACATTCAGGCGCGCTTCGCCCTTCGTATTAGTACGCTTGAAAATTTTCTCCATCTCTGCGCAAATTTTTTTCCCGCTCGTTGTGCGACGAAACACAATTCGCAGTGGCGCTGAGCCCCCTCTCTGCTCTCCCCCGCGACGGGGGAGATATAAGAGGGGGACCTTTAGATTCTTTTGGTTGCGGCTCTGCCGCGCCAGGTCCTTCGCGCGCTTCGCGGTGCCATTCTTGTTCGCTCTGTGCTTCGATTGGCTTCGTTGTGCGTCATTCCCATGGAAACGGGAATCCAGTTTTTCTTTCCCTAGACTCCCGCTTCCGGGGGAGTGACGAGCGTTTTCGTCCGAAACGTCGTTTAAGACAGCTTGTTCCCCCACTTTCCCAGCACCCGCTCGCGCAATTCTTTACTCGACCGCGACACCGGCGGAAAAGAATCCAGCCACTCATAGGGCCGCGTGGCATCGATTATGGCGCGCGAATTAAGACCCTTTTGATCTCGGGGAATAATGGGATCGAGAGGACCACTCCAACAACGGCGAAGAATTTCGATATCTTTCACAGGATCGGACCGCGTGCATAATGCCCACATCACCTCATCCAGATTGGTTGGATCGATATCGTCGTCGACGACAACCGTGTAGCGGCCCAAGTAAGCGGCGGCGTGACACTCTGTTGCCACCAATCCGGCTTGCCGGGCATGGCCCGGATAGCGCTGTTTGATCGAGACAACCAAGAACAGGTAAGCGGCTCCCGCCGCCTCGTGATACCACACGCCGCGAATGCCCGGCACGCCGGCGGCTTCTAAATCATCCCACACCAGTGCGGCTTTGAGAGGCGCGCGCCATTTTCGCGTGTAACCCAAAATGACGGGATCATTGCGATACATCACCGAGTGAATTTTTACGACGGGCTCGGGCCGCGCCGAACTGCCGTAGTATCCGGTCCATTCACCGAAGGGTCCCTCGGTTTTCTCGTCGCCCGCCACGCATTCGCCTTCCAGAACGATTTCCGCCGACGCTGGAATAGGTAACCCGGTAAATTCTCCCTTGATGACTTCTACAGGTTTGCCGCAGATACCGCCGATAAAATCGTATTCGCAAACACCGTAAGGAACTTCGAGCGCTCCCGCTAGAAAAATCAACGGATCGTGCCCCACGGAGATGGCAACTTTAAATGGCTCGCCGCGAAGGAAAGCCTTGTCCCTGTGGATGCGGCCGTGTCTACCCGGAGCAATATAGAAGCCCGCTGTGTTCCCGTCGTGAATCATGACGCGCGCCGTACCCAGGTTAGTCCAGCCCTCTTCGGGATCGTGGGTGATATTAACGCTGCCGGTGCCAATGTATCTGCCGCCGTCCTGCTCGAACCAACGCGGGGTCGGAAACGCCAAAAGATCGACATCTTTGCCGCGGCGAATGTTTTCCAGTACGGGTCCTTCTCTAACCACGGTTGGCGGAACATATTTGAGAGTCTTCGATCTCTTGCGCCACTCCGAGACGAATCCCAACGCGCTGAGATTCTGTGGCATCCCCAAGCTCAGACCGAGCCGCTTGGTCGAGCCCAATGAGTTGATCAGAACACGATAACCTTTCGGATAGTTTTTGATGGAATCGAATAGGACTGCGGGCGAACTCCCCCGCTCCGTGACAATATCCGCCACACCGCCGATCTCTAAATTCCAGTCGGCGCCGTCGATGGTGCGGAGTTCTCCCAAGGCATCGGCCTGTTGAAGCCAACTTCTGAGGCCGTCATCCTGCGTCATTGGTTCACCACAATAGCTTTGGGTTCAAATCGCTCAAGTCGTTCAAACCGTTCAAATCGTTGCGTAGAAACTCCGAAGACGGCTTGAACGACTTGAACGTCTTGAACGGCTTGAACCACTCCTTATAATCCCTTCTGCGCCTCATTGAGCAACCTTAGATCGAGTACGCGGGCTAGTGGAATTTCTTCTTTGAGCCCGATCCGCTCAGTCTCCCGCTTGAGCGCGTCCCGGATCCCCTTTTCATCCATCCCGCCGTCTTTTGAAAAGGCCGGCAACATCGATCGATAAAGCTCCTCCGCCACCGCCGGGTCTACTTTCCACTCTCGTTCTATATAGCGAGAAACATCGGTGGGATTCTGCTGAACATAGCGAAGGCTCTTCAACGTCCCGCGCAACACTTGCTTGACTATATCCGGTCGCTCGCGCACCATCCGATCGGCGGTTCCGACCCCGGAGAGTGATTGCTCGAAATGATCGCCAAAGTAGGCCAACGTGCGAAATCCCATAACCTTCGCGATGCCATTAAACGGCGGCGAGAGCACACCCGCGTCTACCGACCCGGCTTTGAGAGCGACCAGAATGTTTGAGGTCGTACCGGCGCCGAACAATGTAAAATCTTTATCCGGCGTCAAGCCGCTTTTACTCAAAAGAGCGCGCGCAAGCGTGTCGGTAGACGAACCGATGGCCGTGATGCCGATGATCTTGTTCTTAAGCTCGGACATCGATTTTATCTCGGGCTTCGCCATGAGCCAAAAGGAAGGCTTCGTGGTAATGAAACCGATGACCTTAACCGGCAAACCTCGCGCCGCTCCGGCCATCACTTGCGATTGAGCACCGGAAAAATCTATATCGGCCGTTGTGAGCGCCGTCACCTGCACCGGCGAAGTCACGAGGACCAACTGGACATCAATCCCTTCGGCTTGATAGATGCCCTTGTCCCGGCCCAGCATGACCGGCAGATAATTGAGGCTTTTGGCGGGATAGGCGAAACGGATCCTGTCGATTCCGCGACAAGGATCCACACTCAGAACTATTGCCAAAAAAGCGATTACCCCAGCAAAGGCTCTCACCATCAATGCTCTCGATTCATCGAACTAAGCTTCTCGCTTGCGATATTCCTCAGCCGCTTCAAGAATCGATTGGGCAATGGCACCATAAGCGCCGCAGCGACAGATGTTGCCGGTAAGCCAGTCGGCGATCTGCTCCCGAGTGGGCCGAGGATTCTCCATGAGCAGAGATTTTGCCGCCATGATTTGACCGGGCGTGCAATAACCACACTGCGCGCCGATGTTGCGGATGAACGCCTCCTGTAGGGGATCCAATTCATCACCCCGCGCTACTCCTTCGATGGTCAAAACAGACTTCCCATGAGCCTCAAAAGCCAAGTAGTTACATGAACTCACCGGGCAACTGTCAACTAATACGGTGCACGCCCCGCACACTTCCGATTCGCAGGAGCGCTTGGTGCCAGTCAGCCGCAATCGATGACGGAGAAATTCCAGCAGCGACTCCCCCACCGGCACCTCGCCGGACCAAGGGTTACCGTTGATTGTAACGGTGAGATTGAAAGTGGGCTGGGGTTTCATGTTATGTGATTATTTTCACCCCTATCCTAGCCTTTCCCCGTCAAGGGGAAAGGAACTCGGATTAGATAAGATTCGGGAGTCTGGTTTTTATTTTCGTCGTTAAAACTTGTCGTCATCGCGTTCTAGTCACTTTTTGATTTTGGTCCGCCTGTTCCAAAGCGTCGCCTAGCAAAACGCCGGTCATGTAAAGTTTGTAGTCAGCGCTACCCAATAGGTCATCCACCGGCTGTAACAGCTCCCGCAGATAATTTTTTTGCTCCGCGACGATTCGCTTCGCGTCGTTCAGCTGAGTTCCATTGATTCTTGTTTCAAGCTCGGACAACCGCTGGCACTTTGGCCCAATACAGCCAACGGCCAGCCGCGATTCTGCGATTGTCCCGCCGTTCATTCTTACCGCCACAGCAACACCTAACGTCGGTCGTTGGAAACGGTGGAGACGAAGATAAGCACTCATCATTCCGCTGGGCAAGGCAGGAACTTGAACATCCAGCAAGATCTCATCCGGCTCCAGCGCAGTTTCATACACGTCCAAGAAGAAATCCTTCAACAGCAGCTGCCGCTCGCCGCGTTGGCTCCCTAAAGTCACGGTGGAGTTGTGGATCAACAAAACCGTACCGGGATCGGAGTGAGGGTCGTTGAAACAGAGGTTGCCACCCAAAGTTCCCTGATTTCGCACTCGGACATTGGCAACCTGTGACTCCGCCGCAACAAACGACGGCGCGTGCTCACGGACAAGTGGATTTAACTCCAAGGTATGGTGGGTAACGCAGGCGCCGACCGACAGAATCCCATCATCGCGCGCGATCCGATGGAGCCTGTCGATCTTCTTTACGTCGACCAAAATCTCCGATTGCAGCAATCCGTGCCGCATGAGCAACAACAGCTCAGCGCCGCCGGCGTAGATTTTTCCCCGCTCAGCGAAATCGCGTAGCGCGCCGGAGGCTTCACCGACAGTGGTCGGTTGTAATAATTGCAGTGATCCTAGCATCGGGTCTTAAGAATTATGAAACTTTAGGCACTGCATATCCCTTCCTCGCTCTCCGTTGGAGGAAGAGAATAGACGTGAGAGTGTGGAGAATTTGCCCTTTGCCCTCATCCACGCCCCCTCCCGAGGCGGGAGAGGGAATTCTTTTTCGGACACGAGTCATCATATCTTGCCCATTTCGCGGAGAATTTTTTCCGGCGAGATCGGCAGCGATCTTATCCGCACCCCAAGTGCGTCATACACGGCATTTCCGATAGCCGGCGCGACGGTGACGATGGAGGTTTGCGACATGCCCTTCGAGCCGAATGGACCCGGCCCGTCACCTTTTTCCAACATCGCGGAATAGAAGACTTCGGGAATGTCCTGCATCACCGGCAAGCGGTATTGAAACGGATCACCGTTCTGTAACTGTCCCTCGCGATAAATCGTCTCTTCGAACAAAGCGTGGCCGAAACCCATCACGGCGCCACCGTCCACCTGGGCTTTGGCCGACGGATAGTGCAGCGCTTTTCCGGCATCGGCGATCACCGAGTAGCCCAATATGTGCAGCTCGCCGGTTTCCGCATTGACTTCCAAGTCGATGGCTGCGGCACTTGGCGCCCAGTGGTCCATGCCCGCAAAGGACGATTCTTTTTGCGTCGGCGGTACGCTGTGATAACCGACGCATTTGAGCACGGCACTGGCGCCGAGCACCCTGATGATTTCGCCGATGGAAAAACTTGTTTCCGCCCAGCAAAGCCGTCCCTGGATCAAGCGCCACTCCTCGGGCTCGCCGCCTTTGGCTTGAGCGGCAAGTGAAAACAATTCCTGCTTGAGCTTTTCACAGGCATTATGGACCGCATTGCCCATCTGCATGGTCGTGCGCTGCGCGCTGACACCGGCAAAAGGCAGATGAACCGCCGTGTCAGGCGGTCTCACACGAATTTGGTCCTGCGGTATATCTAAGGTTTGCGCTGCAACGATGCTAAATAGATTGTGAGTTCCTTGCCCGATCTCCGGCGCGTTGTGTTGAATCGTCACCATGCCACGCGCGTCCATCGTCGCCATCGCGTATGCCCTGCCACCGCCCTGCGAACCATGCCGGAGGCTCAACGCCATGCCCCGCCCGCGTACCCAACGCGAGCCCGACGTGATTGATTTGCCCGACGGCGCGAGATTCGATTTTCCATTCCAACCTATTCCGTCGATGGCCTGCTGCATCAGGTCGAGATAGTCCGTGTCCATCGATGGCGTGCCCTTGGCGACGAAATCGCCGCGCAACAAAACATTCTTCTTACGAAACTCGTAGGGATCGATGCCCATCTGCCGGGCAACGCTGTCCATCGTGCATTCGATTCCCCACGTCGTCTGGATCTTCCCCGTTGCCCGCGTATGACCCGCCGGTACTTTGTTGGTATAGACGCAGCGACCCTGTATGCGCAGGTGCGGAATGCGATAGCAACCCCACGCGGAAATAACCGAATTGTGCGCCGCGGTCGCCCCGCCAGTGATGTAGGCCCCGGTGTCGACGATCAAGTCCACATCGAGCGCCGTCAGCGTCCCGTTGTTTTTTACACCAACCTTGGCTTTGAACACTTCTGCATGGCGAGAGTTTTGCCGGAAGCTATGCTCCTCCGAAGGAACCAATCGCACGGGGCGGCCAATCTTGCGCGAAAGAAAAACCGCCGCATAATGCGACGGCGTTGGAATCTTTGAGCCGAAACCGCCGCCGACATATGGGACCCGCACACGCACCCTGTCCGACTCGACGCCGAGAAAGTGAGCGAACTCGCTGCCATCGCGCATGGGCGAGCTGGTTGGCAACCAGAGATTGAGCTCGCCGTTGATATATTGCGCCAGGCAACCTCCGACATGTTCCATGGGATGGTGAAACATGGAGGGTGAGGAGAAAACTTCTTCGAAAACGCGGTCGGCCTGACGAAAGCCTTCGTCGATATCGCCCCACACCAGACTGTCTTCAAGCAAAAGGTTCGTGCCCCGCTCTTCATGGAGAATTGGCGCGCCAGGGGCGAGAGCTTCCACGGCGTCGAACAACGGCGGCAGCGGCTCATACTCGACGTGAATCTTGTCCAGCGCGCGCTGCGCCGAGCGCAAATCCTCGGCAACTACCGCCGCGACCAGTTCTCCCTCGAACCGGACCTTGTCGATAGCGATAAAGTCCTGATCGTCGGTGAGTTTGAAATGCTCATGGGGCGCCAACTTGAGCCGCGGATTTTGGCCGTCAAGGTGCTCCCGATCCAAGACCGCCAGAACGCCCGGCGAATTCTCAGCGCCGCTGGAGTCGATGCTGAGAATTCTCGCGTGGGCGTAAGGGCTCAGCAAGGTTGCGCCGAAAGCAGTTGAGAGCAGATCCGGAAGATCTTCGATGTATTGCGCTTGACCCGTGACCTTCTCGCGAAGATCGATTCTCGGCCGCAGTTCCGTCGGAGACCTTATGTTTTCGATTCTGGTTTCCATCCATCACCTAGTGTCACTTAGCGCCCTTTGCTCCCCTTCGACATCGCTCAGGGCATGCTTTGCGCGAGATATCGCTATCGGACTCGGATTTTTCATCCCGCCAAGACGCCAAGATCGCAAAGAATTAGACCGACTTGATCTTAATGATCTCCTTCCAAACTACTTCCGGAATCAGCGGCACCGCTTGGATCCTTGTCCCGATGGCGTTGTGCACCGCATTGGCAACCGCCGGTGCCACGGCAAGAATCCCGCCTTCTCCCATGCCTTTTGCGCCATAAGGACCGGGACCGCCGCCACCCTCCATTATAAAAGTGGTGAACGATTCCGGCAGGTCATCGAATCGCGGCAAACGATAGTCCACAAGACTGCCATTGACCAGTTGCCCGCCTTGATAAATCAGATCTTCAAACAACGCCTGACCGAGCCCGAAAACCGCCGCACCCTCGTCTTGAGCATGGCACTGCAGCGGGTGAATCATTTTTCCGGCATCGGTCAGTGACACATAACGAAGAATTTTCACTTGCCCGGTTTCACAGTCGACTTCAACTTCGGCGGCGCCGAGACCGATCTCCCAAAATGGTGAAGGGCAACCCAGCGGAACATTGTCATCCCGTGGGAACTTGAAGAACCCCCGTCCCCAGATCTCCCCCTCGGTGTCCCTAAAATGCCGTTGCATAACCTCTGCAAAGCTGAGCTTTTGCTCTCCGCAAACGACCATTCCATTATCCAACCGGATATCTGATATCGACGCGTGAAGCACTGCGGCAGCAGCCGCAAGAAACTGGCCGCGCGCGTCCTGAGCCGCTTTCTGTACGGCCTGTCCCATAATCGACGTCGCGCTGCTCGCGTTGGTGCCCTTATCGAAGGGCGTGTAATGCGTATCCAACGCGGCCACGCGAACACGCTCCGGAGGCATCGCCAACTCTTCGGCAACGACCTGCAAGAAAGCCGTGCGCATGCCCTGGCCAATTTCCACCGAGCCCGTCGAAAGAAGGGCACTGCCATCGTTAAAGATTTTTACCACAGCGTTAGCCGGCTTGTTGGTGCCGCCCCCATCTTTCACCGCCGTGGCGATGCCAATGCCTTTCCTTTTCGAGCCGGCCGGCCCGTTATTCTGCTCTTTCGATTGCCAACCCACCGCCTCGGCAATTCGCTTTAGACCGGCCTTGAGATCGCAGTCGATGGGCGTATCACCTTCGGCAAAGCTCTCGCCTCGCTCAAGGAGATTCTTCATTCTTATCTCGTACCCATCCATGTCCAGACGCTGCGCGATCATATCGATATGGGTCTCGTAGGCAAACGCCACTTGTGGTCCGCCAAAGCCGCGAAAGGCCCCCGCCGGCACGGTGTTCGTATAAACGGAATAAGAGTCGGTAAGCACGTGCGGGATACGATAGGGTCCGTGAGCTCGGTAGCCCGCCTTTTCCGTCACCGACGGGCCTGAGTTGGCGTAGGCGCCGCCGTTGAGATACACCTGACACTGGCGCGCCACAAAGGTTCCATCTTTCTTCACACCCGTTTTTATCGCCATCTTTGCCCGCGGCTGGCAAATCGTTTTGAATGCCTCCTCGGCGTTGAACGCAAGCCTAACCGGTCGCCCGGCGATCCGCGACAAACAGGCAGCGATGCCTTCGGTTTTGATACCGCTCTTGGCGCCATAGCCGCCGCCCACGTAGGGAACCGTGATTCGCACGGCGCTGAACGGAAGGTCGAAGACCCGAGCCAATTCTTGCCGCACCGGGAATGGACTCTGGGTCGCCGACCAGACTTGCAGAACCTCACCATCGAACTGCGCCACGCAAACATGGGGCTCCATCGGATAGTGCTGCGCGCTGGGGAAGGAAAACGTATCTTCAAAGACAAAATCCGAAGCGCGAAAGCCTTGGTCCACTGCGCCGCGCTGGTGACGGAAATGAAAGCAGATATTGCTTCGATCGTGGACGATGTGAGCGCCGCCCCGCCCGTAATGCGGGTCTTTCCGGCCTGCCAAATTCTCGTGCACCAGCGGCGCGTTTTCTCTCAATGCCTCGTCTATCGTGTAAACCGCAGGCAATTCTTCATACTCAACATCGATGAGTTGCAAAGCCTCTTCAGCCCGTGCCTCGTCGACCGCGGCCACCGCCGCGACCATGTCGCCCACGTAGCGCACCTTGTCCGTCGCGAGAACTTGCTGGTCTCTCACGTAGGCGCCAAATGCATTGGAGGCAACGTTCAAGTTGTCGCGGCTAACCACGGCGACGACGCCAGGCAGCGCGGCGGCCTTGCTGACATCGATCCGCCCAACCCGCGCATGCGGTAAGGGACTCCGCAGAACTTTGGCGTAAGCCATTCCGGGCAAGCGCAGATCGCCGGCGTACAAGCCTTGACCCGAAACTTTTTCCACGCCGTCAATGCGCGGTACGTTGGTGCCGATGACTGTCATAGTTTTTCAAACCGCTTCTTCCTGCTTGCCTGGCAGCATTGACAACCGCGTTCTCCTTTCGCTAACGTCTATCATCATTCAGAGTTCGGAAGGAACGAAACGATGGTCGAACATATCAAAATGACTGCTCAGGAAGCAAAGCAAAAAGCCGAAGCAATTAGGAAAATTATCCTCGACACCTACCACAATGAGGTGAAACCGTCGCCGTTTTTTACCGACCTCCGTGCGGGAACCTTATCGCGCAAGCGACTCCAGGGTTGGATCCGGAACTGGTATGCATTCGCCCTCGAAGTCAACACCGGCATGGCGACGTCGTATCATCAATTTGTCGGTTTTTTTAAACGCCATCCCGAGCTGGAAAATCGCATTGCACAGAAGATCGGCGAGGAGTTCACGACGCCGGCTATCGGCGGCCATGCCCGCATGCTGCCGATTCTTGGTAAGGCTCTCGGCGTTCGCCCGGAAGAGATGATCGAATGCGAGCTGATTCCCGAAGCCCGCGGCCTCGTAGACTTTTTCGTCCGTTCCTGGATCGATATACCACTCGCCGAGTGTTACGCCGTCCACATGGAGGAAGAAATATTCGGTTTTATCTCGCAAGATTTTCGTCAGAGTCTGCCAAAGTACGGCCTCACACAAGAAGACATGAAGTATTTTCGCGTCCACGAAGAGGCGGATCTCGACGAAGAACATGGCGGCACTAACCAGGCGATCTTGGAAGCGGCATTGCAAGACGGTTACGGCAATGAGCGCGCCGGCTGGCCGCTGGAGTACTGCGGGCGCATCGCCGTCCAGATGATCGGCAATTTTTACGACGGCGTCTATCGGCGCTATGTTTGATGCGTGCTTAGGGAGGAGGACCTCCGGATGAATGTTACCAAAGAAATCGAAGAGCTTAATAACTTACTTCGCGGTCGTTGGGTTTCCGGCCTCTGGAATCTCGATCACGCCGAACGCCAGTCCGATCCGAAAACTCGAGTCAAGCCCCACCTTTGGAAATGGCAAGAGGTCTACGACAGCTTGCTCCAAGCGCGGGAAAAAATTTCTGTAGCCCGCGGCAGCGTCGAGCGCCGGGTCATTCGTCTGGTCAATCCCGGAGTGGCCGAAACCGAGATGACCAGTCATACGATGCTCCTCTCCTTTCAGCTGATACAACCCGGCGAAGTGGCGCCGGCGCATCGCCATACCATGGCGGCGTTTCGCTTCATCCTGCAAGGCAGGGGCGCCTATACGAATGTCGACGGACAGAAAATGATCATGGAAGAAGGCGATTTAATTCTCACCCCGCAATGGGCTTGGCACGAACATGCCCATGAGGGAGACGAACCCATGGTCTGGATCGACGGTCTCGACGTCCCGTTCATTCAATCGCTGCAAGTCATATCCTTTCAACCCTATAACCAGGGGCGGCTGGCGGTCAGTGAAGGCATCGACCCCAGTAGTTATTACGGGATGACTCGACCAATCGGAGAGATGGATTCACCGACTATGCCGTTTCTTCACTACCGTTGGCGCGATACCTATCCATCGCTCCAGAAATTATCTCGCGGCAGCGGAAACCCCCACGATGGCGTCGCGTTGGAATACATAAATCCGACCACCGGCGGTTCGACCTTGCCAACGTTGGGCTGCTGGATTCAATCGCTTCGCCCCGATGAGCACACCAAAGCTCACCGCCACACCAGCACGAGCATTTATCATGCCTTTCGCGGCAGCGGCACAACTCTGATCAATGGCGAGCCGTTTCATTGGGAGAAAGGCGACACTTTCATCGTGCCGCTCTGGTCATGGCACGAGCACCTCAACCGCTCTGCTAAGGAAGCAGCGATTCTTTTCTCTGTGCATGACCTTCCGATCCTTAAGGCCTTCGGCCTGTACCGGGAGGAAGGGCAAGCAGAATCAGCGCGGGAGATATGAGCTGGGGGCGGTTCAAGATTGATCGAGGCTACCCATGACCTCGTGGATATAGCACCAGGTCCAAGCGGCGGGCGGTACTGCACGCATGACCGGATGTTTTGTCTCCCGGAAGTGCCGGGTCGCGTGCTTCTTGGGCGAGGAATCGCAGCAGCCGACATGGCCGCACGAGTTGCACTCCCGTAACTCGACCCATACAGACCCCTCAGCCAGACATTCTTCGCACGCATTGGGGGTTTTCGGCGGTGGAAACTTTTCTGCGGTTAGCCCTTTAATGTGCTCGCATGCTTCTGCCATAAACATCTCCTGTCATTGGATCGCAATTCTAAATTTATCGTCCGTCACTTCGGCCACTCCCCTCATATGAATCTTTTCAGCAGCCCGCCTACATGTGTGTGTATCTCGGTCTGAGAATCTGAACCCCTTCGGTGTTTTCGATGTAACGGGCGAAGCGATACTTAGCCTCCTTACCATCCAGAGTCAGCGTCGGAAGCTTCTCCACGCTACCTTTTTCAACCTTGGCGACGATGAAGTGATGCCCAGCGCCCGCCAAGCTCTGCCGCACAGCGCTCTCAAACTGTTCCAGCGTTGTTACGATACCAGTTTGTGGTACGCCGGCGCCGCGCGCTATGGCGGACAGATCGGCCTTACCGGCCGTGGCTGAGCGCAGCCCGCCGCCGCCTTCATAGGCCTCGTTGTCGAGCACAATATGAATGGTGTTACCCAGATTTTGATTGGCCATATCCGCCAAGCTTGCAAGATTAAGCAACAGATTTCCGTCACCGTCCAGTATCACGACCTGCCGATGCGGCAATGAAACGGATATCCCGAGGCCGACTGCGGCGCATAGCCCAAGGTTCACCTGCAAAAGGTTAGCCTCGCTGGGTCTCAACGCGTTCCATTCACGCGAGATGGGTCCGACATTGCCGACGACGATAGTCTTGGGGTCGATCATCGAAGATAATATTTTTAGACATTCAAAACGCTTCATTTGATCGTTTCTCCCGTGAGCAAAACCGCAACTGGTCGCTGCCAACTTATTGTCGACCCCTGGGCATCGACAATCGCCTTTGAGATCTCTTCGTTTTTTGAGATCACGCTGTAAGGAGCGTTGAGGACTTTCAACAGTGGCTCAGTCGTATCTTTGTACGGTCCCATCAGCCAAAAAGCATCGCCGATGTCTCCCCGATAGGGAATCAATAGAAGCAATGGCAGACTCCACGCCATGCAAATGCTCGTCAGCGGCCACGCCGCAACTAGAAGTCCCGAGGTGGGAACCAGCAGCGCCGGCCGTTTGCCGCTGAGGTACGCTCCCGCGCACACTCCGACTCCGATGGCCTCGTTACTGACTGGGACATAGGTAAAGTGCGTGTCGCTCGCCACCCGATGCTGCAAATCGGAAAAATCCGAATCCGGCAAGAGGGAAATAAAATCTACCCCCGCCTGCTTCAATCCCTCGACGACTGCGTTTACCGCTGCTGCTTGCATTCGGATTTCTTTCCTTAAGTCTTTATATTCCGAGATTTCGGTGGTTACCAGCTTAACCGGAACGATGAGTCACACCGTCTCCCCGTGCGAAGGGTCGGGGCTCAGTTATGACACACCTGACCGTGCTGAATGTTTCTTCGCCGCTTTCTCCAACAGGTCACGCCATTTTGGTTTCGACGATCCTGGGCTCCTCGGCGCTGAAGACATTGGTTTTCGGAAACTGATCTCGCCAGGGGAACGACGGACAAGCATTGCCAGCTTTAGTTTGACAAGCCGATCCCGCCAACTGTAGATTCTCAATATCATACCATCACAAAAGGAAAAATTACGAATCGTTTCCTTCAATAATAATCGCGTTCTCAGACACCGCACAGGAGAATACCATGAGCGAAGAACACGCCGTTCCTGAAAGCCCGCAATTGGAAGCTTTACACCAACGCCTGGCGGAAAATTCTCTCGGCGGACATTGGCAGTCCCGGGAAAGGCCGCCGAAACTGAAGCCGTGGGCCTGGCCGTGGTCGGCCATCTACTCTTGCCTCATGGAGTCGGGCGAAGTCGTCAAATTAGGTGGTATTGACGACGCGGCCAAGCGACGAACCGTCCAGTTGGTCAACCCGGCGATTACTAATCTCAAGGCCACCACCCGAACGATCCAGATGTCGATTCAATTGGTTAAGCCCGGCGAGCGGGCGGAATGCCATCGTCACTCCGCAGCGGCATTGCGCTTTGTTGTCGAAGGTGACGGCACAGGCTACACCAACGTCGAAGGCGAACAGATGCTGATGGAGCCCGGCGATCTGGTGCTCACTCCGAATTGGACATGGCACGACCATTTCAATCCCGGGAAAAATAATATCGTTTGGCTGGATGTGCTCGATTCACATTTGAGCAACTATCTGGACGCGTCATTTCATGAAAACTACGGCGAGGGGCCCGCACAGCCGATCATTAAACAGGATGGTTATTGCCGCCAGAATTTAGGGGTTGTGCGGCCTCGAACGGCAAACCCTGACGGTCACGCGTTGCCTTATACTTATAAATGGAAGGATACACTGGACGCTTTGGAGAAGACAGCATCCGCGGGCCCAATCGATCCCCATGCCGGCGTATTGCTGGAATATGCCCATCCGCTCAGCGGCGGACCGACGATGCCCACTATCGGCTGCTGGGTGCAACTCATTCCACCCGGTATGACAACCATGCCGCAGCGCCACACCAGCAGCACCATCTATCACGTCGTCCAAGGGAAGGGCGTCATCAAGGTCGGAGAAAAAAAAGCGGTTAGAGATGATTTGAACTGGGGAGCTAAAGACTGTTTCTTTGTCCCGTCTTGGAATTGGTATCAATTCAAGAACAATTCCACCAAAGAGCCGGCCATCATGTTCTCCGTAACCGATCGCCCGGTGCTGGAAAGCCTGGGTCTATTTCGCGAGGAACGAGAGTAAGAAAAACGGAGTGTTGGAGTATTGGAGCGATGGTAGTTACAAGCTGGCGGAGATTGAACGAAATCTCTCCGCGCCGATAAAAGCTTTCGGGAATGACCGATTCTCACAAGTGTCAGAATAGTTTTTTGCAGCACAAGTTTGGTTCCAAACTTCGTGATCTTCGTGTGCTCCTTCGAAAATAAGAAAGGTGGAGTGCCTCGGTTAGTCTTAGTACAATTCCTCAATTGTGTCATTCCAGCACGGAGTGCTGGAACCCAGGCTGACATGGATGTCTCCGGAGGCATCCTTGCGCACCTGGATGCCGGCAATCCGTGCCGGCATGACGAAGATCTGGATTTTCATCCTCTGTGGGCGAGCGTAACATCATGAATCACTTCGCGGTTACGTTTCCCTATGCGCGCGGAGCGCCGCGTAAATCTTTTCTGCCGTGATGGGTAAATCTCGAATCCTCACTCCGACGGCGTCTTCGATGGCGTTCGCTATCGCCGGCGCCACCGGCGATATGGGATTCTCGCCGATGCCTTTTGTTTTGTAAGGGCCGACACCATCCTCCCCTTTGACCAGCACGGTTTTTAGCTCTGGAATGTCCTTGGCAGTGGGTATTTTATATTCGCCAAAGTGCGCTGTCCCAACGCGCCCTTCCTCTACCGGAAGGTACTCGATCAATCCATAGCCGATTCCTTGAACGACACCGCCTTCGATCTGCCCCTGATGGCCGACAGGGTTCATGATCGCTCCAGTATCGTGAGCCGTGGTGAGACTGCGCAGAGTCACTTCGCCGGTTTCCCGATCGACGAAAACCTCAGCCACCTGTGCCGCAAAAGCGGTCATCGGAGCGTGGTCGTCATCTCGATTCACCGTTTCACCGATTATAGAACGGCCGACGCGAGAGAGCAGCTCATCCCAAGGCTGCCGTTTCCGTGTCTTTTTATGGATGAGATCTCTGCCCTTTAGAACCGTGTCGGTTTTTGGCCAGCCGAGCAGCTTTTCAGCGAGGCCAAGAAGCTCTTCTTTGGCTGCCCGCGCAGCCTGAAATGCGGCTCCACTGGCGACCCGGGTGCCACGGCTACCGCCGATACCGCTGTCGAATGAAACTCCGGCATCGGTGTCGAGTATGTTGATCCGAATTCCGTCGGGATCACAGTTTAATTCCTCCGCGACAATTTGTCTCATCGTCGTATACGTGCCGGTCCCTTGCTCGAATAGAGAGGTATGGATGAATACCGATCCGTCGGGATCGAGCGCGATCTTTAACGACGTGTTTCCCGCC
>Ga0081455_10000776_pt1 | contig 41109 bp, 38 predicted proteins | sample TabmetS3T2R1_FD_70207 | JGI IMG/M metagenome (GOLD analysis project Ga0081455, IMG submission 70207) | Tabebuia heterophylla rhizosphere microbial communities from the University of Puerto Rico - S3T2R1 | ecosystem: Host-associated > Plants > Roots > Rhizosphere ... | reverse complement strand
CCTGGAACTGGACGGCGTTCCCCTTCCAGTTCATCGCCAACGACGGCAACCTGGTGGTCAACCCCATCGATCTCCTGGAGCTCGACGAGCAGGGCATCGCCGAGCGCTACGATATCGTCGTCGACTTCTCCAAGTTCCGCATCGGCGATCGGGTCTATTTGGTCAACCTGCTGAAGCAGACCGACGGGCGCAAGCCCAATGGGCCGCTGAGCTTGCGCGAAGCCATGGCCGGCATCGACAGTGATCCCACGGTGGGGCCGCTCATGGAGTTTCGCGTGGTCGGGCAAGTCAACAGCGTCGACGTGCCGGGCTATGTGCACAAGTCCACCACGCTTGAGAGCAGCCTGGTGCCAACCACGCTCACCCAGCAGATCCCGCTCGTGACCCCGGTCAGGACGCGCGTGGTCGAGTTCGGGCGCTCCGGCGATGTCACCTCACGCGGCCCCGACGGCCAGTGCACGCCCGATTGCCCCGAGACTGCGCCGGAATTCTTCCCCTGGACCATCAAGGTCAATGGCGAGGCCGCGCACTCCTTCAACGCCAACCGCATCTCGCTGCTGATCCCCAAGCCCGGCGAGATCGAGCACTGGACCTACGTCAACGGCGGCGGCGGCTGGGACCACCCGATCCACCTGCATTTCGAGGAAGGCATCACCATGAACCGGGGGCTCGGCTCCATCCCGGCCACCGAATACCTGGTGCGCAAGGACGTCTGGCGGCTGCGCCCCTCCGGCAGTGTCACCTTCCAGATCCAGTTCGGCGAGTACGGCGGCTCCTACGTCAACCACTGCCACAACACGGTGCACGAGGACGTCGCCATGCTGATGCGCATCCAGCTGCTGGGCAAGGCGGGCACGCCGCAGGCGGCCGTGACGCTCACGCCCAACCCGAGCCGCGACGGCGTCACCTTCACCTCACCGGAGATCCTGCCCGAGGGCGACCCGCGCACAATGCAAACCGCAAGTTCGGGTTGAGCCGGTGCAGCTTGCCGTTCGCACGCTGGCGCTCGCGCTCCTCGCGGCCGCGACGCTATCCGGCGCTGCCGCGGCCGGCGACTCGCGCTGGGGCAAGGGCTATGTGCCCAATCATCCCGTCGAGGCCCAGGACGGCCAGAGCTACAAGTTCTACGACGATCTGATCCAGGATCGCATTGCCATCGTCAGCTTCATCTACACGAGCTGCAGCGAAATCTGCCCCATCGCGACCGCCAGGCTGTCCCAGCTGCAGGAGAAGCTCGGCGAGCACATGGGGCGCGACGTCTTCTTCTATTCCATTACGGTCGATCCGGAGATCGACACGCCGGCGCGCATGCAGACCTATGCCAAGACCTTCGGCGCCGGCCCCGGCTGGTTGTTCCTGACCGGCAAGCCCGAGCACATCAACGAGATACGCTACCGCCTCGGCGAGCGCAGCCGCTTTCTGGGCGAGCACCGCAACGACCTGCTCTTGAGCAACGGCTTGGCCGGACAGTGGCAGCGCGATTCGGCCATGGGTGACCTCGACCGCCTGGTGCTGACCATCCAGTCGCTCAATCCCGCTGCGTTCGGCAAGGCGCCGCTGGCGAGCCGCCCCCACGCTCAGCTGGAAGCCATCGAGCTGACCGGCCCGCCGGGCGAGACCCTCTATCTCAAGGCCTGCGCCGGGTGCCATTCGATCGGCGAGGGCAACCGCGTCGGCCCCGACCTCGCCGGGGTGAGTGAGCGCCGGCGGCCGGAGTGGCTGATCAACTTTATTGCCAACCCGGCCAAGGTCCGCGCCAGCAAGGATCCCATTGCGCTCGAGCTTGCCGCCAGGTTCCCGACGGTGCGCATGCCCTCCATCGGCGTCTCGGCGCGCGAGGCCGCCGACCTCCTCGCCTACATCGAGGCACGCCAGGCCCGCACCCACCGGCACATTCCCTTGCAACCCCTGCTCGCCCTGACGACGGCGCAGGGCAAGCCCCTGACGGCCGAGGAGATTGAGGGGCGGCCCTTGGCGGTGACGTTCGGCTTCACGCACTGCCCCGACGTGTGCCCGACGACGCTGCTCGACTGGAGCAACGCGCTGGCGAGCCTCGGGCCCGATGGCGACCGCATCAAGGTCCTGTTCGTCTCCGTCGACCCCGAGCGCGACACCCCGGCCGCCCTCAAGTCCTACATGGCCTCCTTCGACCCGCGCATCACCGCGCTGACCGGCAGCGCCAGCGAGCTCGCCGCCGTGGCGGCGGCCTTCGGCGCGCATTATGCCAAGGTCCCCGGCAAGGACGGCAGCTACACCATCGACCACACGCTCAAGACCTACATCCTCGACGCTCAAGCGCAGATGGCCGGGGCCTCGGACCATGCCACCGACACCCAACAGCGCCACGCCCTTCTCAAAAAGCTGACCCGGCGCGAGTAGGCCTCAACCCTTGCGGCCCCGGTCCCGCGACTGGCAACGCATCGTTGTCATGAGTGCCAAGGTCAAAGGCTGGCATATGTCGGCCAGCCATCTCATCGGCCAAGACCTGGAACAGATTTGGCTCGCGCCGTGAAGTTTGGCGGCATCGTCACCAAACCAACGGGCTTGCGCCTTTCGGCAGCCGTTTCGAGCGAAACCTTACACCCGCGGTCAAAACATCATCTTGGGTGGGCGAGCCATTCGGGGCCGCCGGCTCTCGTCAAGACAATTTCCATCCAAAAAAGGTTTGCATTTGCTCAGTGGGCAGCGCGCTCTTTCTGGATTGGCGGGCATGGCATGGAGCCATACGAGCAAAAGACGCAGCACTTGCCCCTAATCGGCTTCATTTGGTACCCGCAGCATCTGCAGTCATAGACATACCGGCAAGCGTCAACTGCCATCGTTTCGGTCGCCGCGTGGTTGCACATCGGACAGGTGATGGTGGACTGCAACTCCATCGCTTCGCTGTCCTTGAGCGGGCCGAGCCGCTGTCGCCCGCTTGTTTCTCCAGGGGATCCGGTAGATAGCGAGGGCTGACTAGGCCGCGGAGGGCCGAGCCAGCCTTGGCCATCGAGCCGAGCCCGATCTTGAGCCTATCCTAGGGCGCTATTCCGCGCTCGGGAAGTGCACGGTGGATCGGGCACACTGGGCAGTCGTGCTTGTCACAACCTGTCTGCACATCGTGATAGTCAAAACATGCACAGCACTCGATCATTTTGCTCGGCGGAGCGCCCGTTAGGGGGCCCGTCGCGAGTCCAGACGACACCCAGCCGGTGACCGCAACGACCAGCAGTGGGGTTAAGCATTTCATGGTAGCCTCCGCACCGGTTTCAAGCTTCTCGGAGTGTTGTGCGACAAGACGGCACCTTCGTCTGTGCTGCGGAGCACTCAGGCTCGCGCACTGGCTACCTCTGGGGTGATCCCCTCGGCTCACCGACCCTGGCGCCGCAGCAGAACGAACAATTGAGGGCTGCAACACCGGCGCTTAGCGCGGGACCCGGCTCGCTCAGGCAAAGGACAGCTTTTACAGTCGATCTGCATCCAGCCCGCAATCGTCGCGCAGGCGGCTGCTTCTCAGGCCCCTTTGGCCTGACCCGAAAGCGTCGTCACAACCCTTTTGCCATCTTTGCCCCTAGCCCGCATTTTCACGGGGCGCCCCTTGAAGGTGGTCTCCTGCAGCTGTTTGAGCAACGGCGCCAGGGCTTGGACATTTCCGACGAGAACGATCAGCCAGCCAATATCACCGCTGTTCCAGTCTTTGGGCGCCAGTTGCACGGGGCCCTCCAAATTCTGGGAAAGTCGCTGATCCACCTCCTTTGAGACCCTCGCCCATAGCGCTGCCGCAACGGGGGTCACAAACCCCTCGGCCTTCGATTGCGCCTCCGCAACCAAGAACTGGCCCAACATCAATGGTGGTACGACCACCTCTTGCAGTTGCTTGAGGGGGAGATCGCGAAACTGCTGCGCCCGCATCATGACGCTGACAACCTCGCCAAACCTCATGAGGAGTCGCGCCGAAACCTCACGGCGCTTTTGCATGTCCGCAGCACTCAGCTCCGTCGCCGCGGCCGTCTGCGCCGGGGGTTTTGCCGCCGCCTTCTCGGTCGCCTTGGCCTTTACCGGCTCCGGCGGAGCCTTGACCGGCTCAGCTGGCACCTTCGCGGCTTCAGCTTTCTTGCTCTTGGAATCCTTGGACCAAAGCGGCATGTCCCACACCCCGTAATGTGTTGAAATGACCAATCTAAGTTACCTGCATACCACGAATATGTGCCGGTATACGCTCTAAATTGATCACCGCACCCGCCTGGCCTTTGCTGGGGCCTCCATCAGGGGTTCGCGGCTTGCGGGTCATGCCGTCAACTTCCACGAGCTTTGTGACTCACTGGTCGTTTACGCCAACTCCATCTTTGCGCGCGGGGCGGATCCTGCCCGTGTTACAAAACAGTTGCAGCAAGAACAGTCCGAAGCTGCCCAACCGAAACTGAGCCGTGACGCCTGCCCGCTTCATATTCTCTGGAGAAACAATACGGCTTCAAAACGGTCGCGTGATCGTTTGTGGCAGTCGCACCTCGAGCGGCGCGCGCGCCAAAAAATACGTGGCGATCGAGGTGGAATGTACGCCGGACGAAGTGGATGCCGTGCAAAAAGCCCTCGCCGTTATTTTGCATCGGCAAGGGCGCATCGATACCTCGGCCTTTTGACGCGGATCAGGCGCTCAATTCTTGCCTCGGTAACTGCTGGTCGCCGGGCGAGTTGGGAGCCAAGCAGGCAGCGGGGACAGCTCGGCTCTTGCGCAGCCTTTTCTCGATCCCCGGCCGAAGCTTGCATCGGGCATGGCTTTCATCCACCCGGGGCCTGCGACTCCCGTGTCCCTTACCGGCCCTGAAAGACCCCATCGCCCAAGTCGTTCTGGCCGCGGACGACGGGTAATCGCAGTCCTTGGACGACTGGAGGCCAGCGCGCGGAGCGCGCCCACCCCGCCGGTTACGGCCCGCGCTACCGCCCACCTACATCGGACGATGGCTCCGGACCCGAAAAGCCGGCAAGGGAAGCCCCAGCCGTTTCGCGCGAAACGTGCACAGGTGGCGTGCGCGGGAGAGCCAACGAAGCGTGGGAGGCCGGCCTGCCCTCGAGGGCGAAACGCGAGTTCGTCTGGATTCCATCGACCGACTGGGCGAACACGCAGGCATAACCACAGTCTTGAAGGACATCCGGCAGGCGCTCGAGTTGCTGGGCGAACGTCGCGGGAGCAAGAGCAGAGGTGACAAGGAAGGCGGAAAGGCGGAGGGTTGAACGGCGCATGGAATGGCTCCTCGAGGCGCGAACCTCGCGCACTGGCACATCCAGCGCGCGTTCGCGTAACCCCATGGAACGCTGCTGCCATCTTCGCGCGCGTTAGGCTGGCGTCAACAGGCCGTTAATTGTGACCGAGCCTCGAAAAATTTTGCAAAAAAGCTACCCGAACCCAGGAATCTGACAGTTACAAAGATGAGACTGGCTCGCGGCCTTTTTCGTCCGCCAGGCCTTGGTTCCATGGATCTTTGCGGCGGACGCGGTGTGCCCCCAAGGAGACGTCGAGGGGTGCGCTCGCGCCCTGCCTGTCCCAATCCCCGCCACGGACAACCTCGACCGGCCTCATGGCTCGAGGCCGATGCTGCCCATGGCCAATATTAATCTTCCATCCGGCCATTGCCGATGCCTTCCAAGGGGACCTCGAAAATCGTGCGCCATTCGTCATCCACGATGATCCTACCCGCGCCTAGCGGCCTCGCGTTCAAAGCATTTTGACGCGCGACTTCTCGGCCCCGCCGAACCGCCTCCCGCGCGGCTTCCGCAACATCAGCGAGCTCAATACCGTCACGGTCCAGGATGGTCATTTGTCCGCGTTTGAGATGGAAGAAATACCGGGGCATTCTGCTCGAAGATCCGATCCGCGCATGGTCGCAAATTCGCCAGTCCAACTATCAACGGCCCGCGTTTCCGGTACGATTGAGCGTGAGTCTATTGTCCGCTACCGAGGTGGACAGGTGGGCATATACCTAGGTTTAGATGGTGGCCCGACCGAATTTGGCAGAAGGCGCGCCGTTTCCACCGAGACGATTAGGGTTCTACAATCTTGTTACGGATCGCGTAGCGTACGAGCGCAGCAGAAGATGAAAGGCTGAGCTTTCGCATTATCGCCGCGCGGTGCGTCTCCACTGTCTTCAGGCTGATGGTGAGCAATCTGGCGATTGCCTTGCTGCTGTAACCTTCGGCGATCAGCTGCACAATTTGTCGTTCACGAGGTGAGAGCGGCAGTTCCTGGTAAGCAGTGCGCTCGGAGAATGACCGGAGCAAAGCCTCGGACACTTTTGCCGTGAAAAAGGGCTGGTGGGAGGCCAGAGCCTCAATTGCGGCTATGACCTCCGTATTGGCATCAGATTTCAAGAGATAGCCGCGGGCGCCCGCTTTCAGAAGCTGTGTGATCAGTGCTTCATCTTCGTGCACGGTAAAAATCAGGATTTCCGTTTTGGCGAGGCTGGCCCGGATCTGACGCGTGACTTCAATACCGTTAAGAAGCGGCAATCCATAAGAGATGACGGCGACGTCTGGCTTCGTAAGCAACGCCTGCTGGACGGCCTCCTTCCCGTCGGCGGCAACCGCCACAACCTCCCAAGCAGCTTGAGATTGAATTATTCTCTGCAGGCCAGTGCGAACGACCTCATGGGCGTCCGCGATGAGAATGCGGAGCACGGTAGTCAGCGCCTCTGGGCGCTTGATGAGCGAGCTCGTGTGCGCTCGCCCTGGTTTGAGCTCACAAGATTATAAGTGGCACGAAGGAAAAAGCTGACATCAATAAAATATGGTCAATTCTGGCGTGCGGCATTGCGTGAGCGAGAATGCTGAGCAGCCCACAGTGCGACGCCAAAGCCGAAAAGGAGTTCCTGGCTCGGTCATGAGAGCGCAATTTCCTGAGGTGCAAATTGCCCATTTTGGTTGCTGCCATGACGATATGCGATCGCGGGCGGCGCTAATCATGCCGTTGGGATGAAGGGTCCGGACCATGGTTCGGCGACTGACGCGGTGAGGTCTGCATCTCGAAGGGCGCTAGCGGATCGGTCATCTTCCATACCGAAGGTTTCTGCCGTAGTCTGACGAAGCCCTCCAGAAGCGCGCCTATCTCCCCTCGGGGACAACCCCGAGTTTCAGCGTGGTGGAGGGCTGACATTCTCCTCGGTGCTGGTCCCTTGGCTGGAGTATTGAGATGCGAAAGCTCGTTCTTGTCGGAGCCCTTGCGACCGCGACGGCAGTGCTCGTGGCCGCCACCCCCCAAGCTGCGTTGGCCTGGTGTTACGGTGGTTATGCCTACGCCTCACCCGCCTACCGGTTCGCCTATTCGCCATGGGGCTACCGTTGTGCCTATTCTTCCTATTACGCCGGGTGGGGATGGCGCGGGTGGGGACAGCGAAGCCGGGGCTGGGGCGGGCGGCACTGGGGCCAGCGGCGTTGGTAGGCAGATGTCGCCGGCGACCTCGCGTTCCGCCCTACTGCGGATGGCGAGTTGGACGCCGGGCCATTGCCTATCGACGCGATCGCCACGCAACGAGTTGCCGAGGCTGCGCGCTGGAAGGATGGAAGGGCGACAGCGCCGGAAGCTCCGTATTTGTCAGGATTGGTCACGATTATGTCGGGGCGCTAACTGATGTCTGCATCTGAAATGACACGAGGCGGTATCTCCATGCGTGGGTTGATTGCAATTGCGTTCTCACTGCTGGTCCCTGTGACTGTGGCCGATGCTCAGTCGGATGGCCCAGCGAAGCGGCAATCGTCGTCCTCGAAAGGGGTGGGGACGAGGGCTCTCGGCCAATATCCTAAGGATGTGAAAGCGCGCATGAACACGTGGTACGAGGATTGCCGTAAGGGTTGGGATGCCAAGACGCACATGAGCAAGAAGGACTACGAGCGCACGTGCCGACGTATGGCACAGGAACGCGTCAAGTATCTCCACGACGAGGAAAAACCCCGGACCCGCGCCAAGTAACTGTCAGGCGCAGCCTGCGGCGTCGGCAGGACCAAGCGCCACGCACTGTTTCTTTCTTACGGTCTATCGCGTTCAGACTCTCCCCGTCCAACCGCACCCCATGTTACGGCCGTTGGGTTCAATCCACCGACGGCGGATGTAAGCGCGCCGCAACGGATCGTCTCGGTGAAGACACAGGATCGCGTTGTGGAGCTTTGGTGCGACCGACGCCGCTCTGGTCGCGAAGCGTCGTCTTGGGACGATGGTATCCGAGTTTCTGCGCGGGAAGGGTGAGGCAATCCGCGTTTCGCTATTGCCCCACTCTGGTTCGTGGCCCTCGAATGTCAATGCCAGTGTCTCCATCTTCGATTGAAGGCTCCGCCGCATCCCCATCTCTAGAATATCCAGCTGCGGTCGCCCGAACATCGGGTGAAATGCCGAGACCCAGATCAGGTCCTCAACCCTGGCCAACTAAGCAGTTGGAGCACTCGGTCACATTTGTCCACCCGCGGGAGCAGCCAGCAACGACGAAGGTAACCCGCGGCGCGAGGCTTAGGGGCCAACTCGATGATAATTGTGGAGAGGAGCGCTCAATGATCGCTCTCGAGCTCGACAGCTGGCCTGCTGGTTGGCTAAGGCGCGTCCTTCAGCTGATGAACCATGAAACAGATGCCGTGTGCACGCCCGATCGCGCCGAACGGCCAGCATAAGCGCATCGCGCGCGTCAAATGCAAACATACGATCGGTGTCGCGTTGCAGGTCTTTTGACGAGCATAACGCCCTTTCGCAGACGTTTCGTTTGGCCTCGTAAGCGACGGAGAGACCGCCGGGCTAAGGCTTGCATCTAAGCGCCCCGCACCTTCGAAGTGCTTACGATAGATGCGTATAATGCGCCCCGTTCATTTCCGATTCGGAACCGACACATGTCTCGGCACCCGGCGCTGCAAAGCCTCGTGTTCTTGCGGAAAACTTACGTCGCACGAGATGACTTGGGCCAATGCCATGTCATAGCCACCGTTGGTGAAGCCCTGCGGTTCCTCGTGCGACTCCCGGCCGAGTTCGACGGAATCCATTGGGTGCGCGCAAGCAATGGCCTTTGCTGGGCACACCGTCAACGAGAGTTGGGTACGTGTTTTGCAACTGTCGCCTTTGAGAACGCCTTGGCGACGGACGGCTTGCTGATAGATTCGTTGTCCCCGCCCAAAGTTGCTGAGCGGCAGTGCACTCACCGAACGGAGCGCCACGCGCCCTAGGAGGACGCGAGGACCCGCTATTCCCGGGGGCAGCGAGGCCAGCGGACTTTGGCGTCCTTGTGGATATCTCCCTCTGCCGATGACGGGTGATTCGGCGAGCACTCCTTGCTCCCATACCGAAGCTTCAGACCCGCATCGACGGGGGCAGCACCTCGTCCTTGTCGGCGTTACGATTTCCCGCCGACCTTGTTCTCGCTGGTGTTCGATGATTTAGACTTGACCTCAGCGACGACGATGCTGGCGAAGTTTGAGGGGAACCTTCCAGAATGGCGCAAGTTTGCTCGACATGAGCAGAGATCGGCGTGCCACAGGCGTTCCGTTGCCGCAAAAACGAACCGTCCGCCAATACAAAGCCGACGATTCCGTTTGGACCTACTTGCCGATCATGTTGAGCGCGGCCGTAATATGTTTGCTTTTGTTTTTGTTCCTAGCGCCCAACTTCGAAGCTGCCGAGTCCGTGCGTGCCAAAAGCGCCCGTCCTGGGGCGGAAACGGCCGTGACGCAGCAAAGGGACACGCTCATGGAACGCCAGAAGGACAAGACCTCACAGCCTCCATAAGCGTGTGCTGGCTCCGCCATTTTGCGTCCGCGGTTGCGATTTGGCGTCTGGCCGCCAACGCTCGCGGCCGGGCGCTCGGGCCGATGCCTCGAACAGTTGCATCTGCACGTTTAAGGCCCGCTTGAACACGCAGGTCTAGACGGCTGCGCTCGCCAAAAAGGTAAAATTGAAATCGCCTAGACGAATAAGATCTGTATCGCAGCGCGGCACCACCTTTGCCAAGTGAGGGTCGCATCCAAGTCCCAGAAACGCTGAGGCCGGGCCCAGCAAAGGAATGCCGCCTCGACGAGCTGCCCTCAAAGTAACGCGCGCCTCCAACATCGTCGCAGGTCAAGCTCCGGCTTGATACCCAACCGGTCCAGGCCAGCTCGACATCAAGGCAGAGTGCTGCGGGGACTTAGCCGGTGTCCTGAATTTCCGCGCGCCACATAAAAAAATTAACCAAACCGGAACCTCCTCAGCAGGCACGGCATTAACCAAGGCCGGAGGAGCATTAAGGAGATGCACAATGAGATCTTTGCTAGTTGGAACCATCGCGGCCGCAAGCTTCGGCTTGGTTTTCTCAGCTGCCTCGGCAGCCCCCGTGGGGACAGATGGCGTTCGCGATGCCGCAGCCCAGCAGATCCTCATCGAACAAGCTCAATCCAGCCGTTACTGCGCCCGTTTGCGTCGTGCATGTGAATTCAAGCATGAGCGGGGTGAGGCCGGCGAAGGTAATTGTCGCCGTTATCGGCGTGAATGTGGCATGGGTTACCGGGGCCGTCGCTGGTAACTCGTTTTGGCAGATCACCCACATATGCGCTTCCGGATTTGTCCGGAAGCGCATTCTGCTGTCTATATCTCCTTAACGAACCTGACGTGACGTCGACCGCTAGCTCATCAGCCTTGTGGCGCTTGGCACCCAGGTCCATTTGCGCGAACCGCAACATAATCGCGAGACTGCGGATCTTGAGCACGCGGGAGCTGCGCTGCCGCCTGCGATCCGGCAAGGCAATCGCCATCACAACTGCGGTTCAAAATGCTGGGTCAACTTGGCCGCTCAATCGAGCGCCGACAAAACCTGCTCAAATAGTATCGTTTTCTATGTGGTAAGCGGAAAAGCGCTACGCATTTATCCCTTTCGCAAGCGGGTGCGGCGACCACTTTTTGCCTCCTTCACCGCTATAATGGGAGCGAACATTCTGCCAGTCACCGATCAATCAGAGCGGAATTTTCTCGAAACCAGCGAGACGTTGAAAATTCCTACGCCTTACCATCGTCAACTTCCAAGACGTGCTAGATCATCTGAACTCGGATGGGTACTACCTTTTTGAAGTGAATTCCATCGAGGAGCCGTCATGCGGCAGCAGCGTGGATCACAACCGGATTGCTAGCAGTGATGCTGGGATCTGCATCGCTGATCCCCCAAGTCTTCAACCTTTAGCTCCTACAGGTTCCAAACTCCTTTGGAATCGGCAAGGGTCTGCTTGGCCTGCTCTTCGGGGACGACACAATATTACTGACGTCCAAGAGGGTGCGGCGTAAGCCTCGAACATTTCTTGGTACGGTTTGAAACAACTCGCGCGCAACGTTCATTGAGCGTGCTATCCTGATGTTGCTGCTTTAACGCGCGACCTCTCCAGCGGCGTGCTGCAGCAGTCAGGCGCAGTGGCCTTCGCCCCTGGCCACTCGCACCCCAGCATTAGGGCTCGCTTTCTCGCCACTCTTATGCCGACCATTGTCGAGGCAGAGCTGATGACGCCAATCTGCAGTCGTTGCCAAGACACTTATTGGGTTTGCGAAAAACATCTCGATCAGCCCTGGTCCGATGATTTGCCTAACGGTTGTGCGTGCGGAGCCGGCGCGCCGTGCCCCGATTGTAAGCCGCGGGCGAGCCGCTCGATCCGCCGCATCAGGGGCTCTACACCACCGACGAGCGTTGCGGCGGAGACCAAACGCGCGTCGCGATTACCTTCGATGGCAAAAGCTAACGTAAAGCGGCAGCCCGTCACTTGGCCGTTGAAACGCGTATCCGGCTAGATGTCGGCGCCCACGGCATTGGTCTAGTGAGAAAGGCTGGCTCCCAAATGACCGTGGGAGTCAGAGTGAAAGCACCAACGGCGCCGACGTTGGGTGCACATATCGCGTCGTCGGCAACCCAACTATCCCCGTAAAGGCAGGACTGGCGGAAACGACCAAAGTGGAATGCTGTGTGCGCCGCGAAGATATCTTGCGATTGCTTTCGGACCAGAGTTCTTTCACCGGCTAGGCATCCCCGCAACCAATCCAAATGGCCTTCGTGGCTTGCAACAGCCCGTCCCCTCCGGCAGTTCGGAAGGTGGGCCGCGTGCAGCGGCGGGCAATTGTACATGTCGGTTCTGCATTCCTTCTCGGCGCAAAAATACAAGGCGCGTCTTTCATCCCTTTCCCGGATCAACGACGTGGCCCCACCTTGTGCAGCTCCTGGTTCTCGAGATCCGGTAGCACGCACGATGGCACTATCAAGCCGGGGCACCCTTGTGTCACACTCGCCTCGGTCTACGCACAACCACCGCGGGGATATGGCTCCGGGGCGTTTAACGGGAGGGTGCCATGCGGAAGCTTCGCAAGCGCTCCGTCTTGATTTCGACTGCCGCTTTCATTTCAGCGGCCAGCCCGGCCTTGGCCGAGAAGCAAGGTGGGATATTGCGCATGTACATCTGGGACAATCCGCCCAGCGCCTCGATTCACGAGGAGGCGACCGTATCAACGGTGACGCCCTTCATGAGCGTTTACAACAATTTGGTGCTCTACGATCAGCATCAAAAGCTCAACACCCCCGACAATATCCGCCCTGAGCTTGCCACGAGTTGGGCATGGAACGACGACAAGACCAAGCTGACCTTCAACCTACGCGAGGGCGTAAGGTGGCACGACGGCTCGGCCTTTACGGCCAAGGACGTGGTCTGCACTTTCGATAAGCTACTGGACAAGGGCAGCGACACCTTTCGCAAGAATCCGCGCAAAATTTGGTGGCATAACCTCAGGGAGGTGACTGCCAAAGGCGACCATGAGGTGACATTCCATCTCGGGCGGCCGCAGGCCTCCTTCCTCTCGCTTTTCGCGACGGGCTACAACCCCGTCTATCCGTGCCACGTATCGGCGACGCAAATGCGCACCAAGCCGATCGGAACAGGTCCCTTTAAGTTTGTCGAATTCAAGAGCAACGAGTCGGTAAGGCTCGTGCGCAACCCCGACTACTGGCGAAAGGGCCACCCCTATCTTGATGGCATCGATTGGCGCGTTGTCTCCAACCGTTCGACTAGGGCGCTGGCGTTCGTTGCTGGTGAGTTTGACATGACATTCTCACTCGACCTTACCGTCGCCATCACGAAAGACATCCAGTCGCAGCTGCCGAAGGCGATCTGCGAGCTGCAGCCCACTAACAACTCCTTCAACTTGATCATCAACCGTGAGGCCCCGCCCTTCAACGAGACCAAGATCCGCTCTGCCCTAGCGTTGGCGCTCGACCGCAAGGCCTTCGTCGACATTATTACCGACGGCCAGGGCAAGATCGGCGGCGTGATGTTGGCCGGACCGGAGGGCAGCTGGGGTATGGCGCCGGAGATGGTGGCAACGCTTCCCGGCTACGGCGCCGACGTGGAGAAGAGCCGCGCGGAGGCTCGCAAGATTATGGAGGGTCTCGGCTATGGGCCCGGCAACCCACTCAAGGTGAAGGTGTCGACACGCAACATCCCTCTCTACCGCGACCCGGCAGTGCTGCTGATCGACCAGCTAAAGCAGATCCACGTCGCAGGCGAGCTCGATGTCTTGGACACCAGCGTGTGGTTCCCCAAGATCGCGCGCGGGGAATACTCAATCGGCATGAACCTGACCGCCGGCGCGATCGACGACCCCGATGTTAACTTCTACGAAAGCTACGCCTGCGGGTCGGAGCGGAACTATACCAAGTATTGCAACCCCGAGGTCGAGAAGCTGATTGACCAGCAGTCGCGGGAGACCGATCTGGAGAACCGACGCAAGCTGGTCTGGGCGGTGGAGCGAAAGCTTGTAGAGGATGTTGCCCGGCCGATTATGACCCAGGGCGTAGCGGGGCTGTGCTGGCAGCCCTACGTCAAGGGCTTTGTCCTGCAGCACAACTCTCTTTACAACAACTGGCGATTCGACGACGTGTGGCTCGACAAGTAGCCTTTGTCCCGACACTTATGGCTCTTGGCAACGAACGACAATCCGCCGCGCGTTGGCTCAGCTCACAGCTCCTCGAAACACGACCGCAGGGTTCCTTCCTGGGCTTATGTTTGGTCTTCTTTGTCGAGGGACACTCATCAACTTGCGGGCGAACCAATACCGATCGAGGAACCTGCTTGAAATATGACACCTCGTCGCCTTTCTCTTGCCATCGTGACGGGCCTACTTCATTAACCTCCAACCTTCGCGCCACCTAGGCGAACTTCTTTTAGTGTAACACTTCTGTCCACCACCGGATCAATCATGTTGATCCTCCACAATCCAGGTGATTTCTCGTCTTCGAATGCATGCAGCGAGTATGCTTTTCCGGCAACTAGGTCATACTCGACAACCTGATCGCCTTGTTGCCGGTAAGTACCGGGGTAGAGACCGAACTCCTTCTTTGCGATGCTCACGCGAAACACATGCCTCCCCGGCAGCAGAGAATAGCTGCAGGCGGTGGAGTCACCGGACAAGCTTTTGTTCTCATCGATGGCGACGATCGCCAGTGAAAAACCACACTGGATAATCGAGACCTCCGAGGCGTGACGTTCGGCGCCGGGATATGCCTTGACGGCACTTCCCAATGTTCCGCCGCAACCCACCTGCAATTGGGCCACTATGGGTAATAGGACATAGGCCGCCGCCAGCTTCCTCATCCAACACCCCCCTTGGCAATGCATCGGCAATAGAGCTCCCAGCGTGCCCTGAAACCGACGCTAAGGCTAGCACGCTCATGTCAGGGCGTTGCGATATGAAGCTCATGGCCAGCCTCGGGGCGCAGACCGCCAGGGGCGAAGCCCGGCCAGGTCTCTGTCACGGGCGGAGAGCGCGATGGCAGGCAAGACTATTGCCAGCTGACGTGCGCGTGCACGAGCACGATCTCGAGGAGAAGCAAAACGCCTGCGGTCATCATGCCGGCGCTAAGGATGAGCAGGGCCAATTCGATTGTGTTTAAAGCGGATAGCCAGCGCATTTGCACCACAACCAGGCTGACATATAGGGCAACGTGACGGCGGAGTACCGGGGCGGCCACACCCTGCACCTGCTGTCGTTTCCGGCTCGTGGCATTCTCAGCACTCCACCGTCGCAGCTGAAAGATTGCACCCGCGTTAGTCGGCGGCGTTTGATCTACGTCAGAATGCTGCAAGTCTCCCCCAAACGGGGGAGCGACGAACGTCGATCGAGGCGGCGGTCGAAATGGGTCGCCGAGCGAATTTTCAAACCCGTCTCGCGCGAAAATCCGGCAGGAATGAATTGAGCGCGGCCATATTGGCACCATGGCCGCTGTAATGAAACGGGCGCGAAGCCGTGCCGCGCAAGACTTCTAGAGAAAAGGGAAGCGAACCGCGCGATAGGTTGGAAGATCAAAAGTGAACGTACCGTCGAATGCCATGCGGTGCTCCGACCATACCACACAGAGCGTGGGCGCAACGATTACCGGCCCGGCCTTTCCCGCAGCCAAGTCTCCCCCAAACCGGGGTGATCGGCCATAACGTCTGCCTGGTAATTATTCGTCAGCCTGTGCAGCATCTCTTACTCCAAACGGCAGATGCATCGCAGTGCTGGCCACGCCTTGGTTTCGACGGTGCGTAGGGAAGCCCAGGCGTGGCCCCTGTCGGGTTGCATCGGTACTCCTCAATCCTTGACGATCGGCCCCTGCCCGTTGCGCTGGTTTGACCCCTCGACGCCTGGCGAGACGAAGCGGCGTTAGGGCTCGCCCGCCGGCGGACGCTTAGCGGGACGGTAATTGCGCCGGCTTTTCACCCTGTTCACACACAGCGCGGATTTGGGCGATGGCTTGGGATTGGCGCCGCGTTAACGAGTAGGCTCGGCTAACCGCGGTTCAAGGCTCGCCCTTACTGTATTGGATCATCCCAGGTTGGTCCGGGCGGGAGCGAAGACCCCGCCGTTTTGAGGATCGACTGCGCGTGGCGCGCAGCCCTAGATGCCAAGAACCTGTCGGGAGGACGTGAGGCTGCATACGACCTGATGCCGGCTGCGAGCACGCCAGAGCGCCTGCAGTCGTGCGCGAAAAGCATGCTCTGTTATGTGGGTCTATGGTATCTTGATCTCAGTCCGTAGCGGCGGTTGTTCTCGGAGTGAAAGCGATGGATGCGCGCCTCGAGCACAAGGCGCTAGCTCACCCGTCACCAGAGCCGGGTGTTGTTGCTGCTAGCGTGTACACTGGCGGCAGATGTATTTCCGACATCCCCATAGAAGACGCCGGGAAATGGGCCAAAAAGCCCGGTCACGTTGTGTGGATCGGCCTGTTTGAGCCGAGCTATGAATTGCTGTCGCGCATCGAGGCGCAGCTCGGGCTCCACTACCTTGCCATCGAGGATGCTGGCAAGGCGCATCAACACCCAAAGATAGAGCAATACGGCGATGCACTCTTCATCGTCGCGCGCACCGCGCAAATGGTGGCGGGGCGCATTGCCTTTGGCGAAACCCACCTATTTGTTGGCCGAGGCTACGTGGTTTCGGTACGGCACGGTGCATCCACATCCTATAGCGCGGTCAGGAAGCGGTGCGAAGCCTGCCCGACCACACTGTCGCACGGCGAGGACTACATCCTCTACGCCATCCTCGATTTCGTGGTCGACAACTACATGCCGGTGCTGGAGACCGTGCACCGCGAGGTCGAAGCCATGGAAGATCGGATTTTCGCTTCACCTCTTCCAAACGATGAAGTTCAGCGTCTTTACACGCTGCGGCGCGAGCTGCTGCAATTGCGCAACGCCGCCGCACCGCTTGCTGAGGTCTGCCGGCGCTTAGAGCACGCCGAGGTGAAACCCATAGACCTTGAGATGCAACCGTTGTTCCGTGACGTGAGTGATCATGTCAATCGTGTGAAGGAGGAGCTGGACGCGCTTCGGGAGGTTCTGGCCTTCACGTTTGAAGCGAGCCTGATGATTGGGCAGGCACAGCAGACCATCATAACGCGGCGCCTGGCCGCCTGGGCCGCCATTCTCGCAGTGCCTACGGCAATCGCCGGCATCTATGGCATGAACTTCGAGCACATGCCCGAGCTGAAATGGCAATACGGATACTTTATCGTTCTCGGGTTCATCGCAGTCGTTTGCTGCGCAATGTTTTGGCAACTTCGCCGGAACGGCTGGTTATGAGCCGCGCCGTCAAGGCGTACATGTACCCGTCGGCACCGACGATAGATCAGCAACTCTGCCGATCATAGAGCGAGTTCCGCGCGTGCCGCCTTATATCTAGGTGCCTCCCAATTCGACACAATGCTAGGCGACCCTTTGGCGAGCGATTGGCAACATCTGGCTGCCTCAAGAGGGTCGATCGGCGTTGTCAGCACCTGTCGCCAACGCCCAACGTCGCGGGCTGCATTCATGTGATGTCCTCCAAGAGAAGAAAGTCAACGTCCTGCATGGGATTGGATGGGTGCGTACGGTGCGTGCCGCACAAAACGCTGGCGCTCGCACACCTGAATAAGATCGCGGGCGAGCGTGGAGCGCGAAAAGCCGAGCCGCGCCAGCTCGTCTTCACCGCAGTTCGCTAGGTACTCGTATCGCGTCGCGGCAGTGTAGTAATTGGCGCTCGTGCGCGCCCAATCTCGGATCCAGATACGGAGAGCCTCGAGTCGGCCCCGGCAAAAAAGCCCTCGACGCGGCGTGATTTGAGCATGACTGCTGAGATGCATCGATAGTGCTCCCATCCTTGTGCTGGAGTTAGATGATTGTGACCCGCTGGCGACGACATTCGCCGGGCCGCTCGCACCGAAGCAGAGGCATGCTGGCACGCAGCCTCGACGCTCCGGACGCGCCGCTGCGAGCCCAAAATCGCTGACCAACCCCCATCAAGCGGCAGGATCTCTGCACCCCGGCGGGTAGGCTGTTGCATGGTCAGCGCAGAGGGAGTGATGGAGACGACGAACAGGACTGAGAAGACGAAAGAGGTGCGGCGCATGGTAGGCTCCTTGATGGCGAGACCCGGGCGGCCGGTTGCCGGCTCGTCGCGTGCAGGAAGATTGGAACCCATGAACGTCGTCGGCACCGTGGGCGCAGCGTGACAGAGGCGTTAATTGTGCCCGCACCGGTGTCAAAACGAGCCAACCTTGACCGAAAAGGGCTATCGGCTTGGCCGTCGCGATGGGCGTGCCCCAGATGCCTGGTCTTGCCTGGCTGGGAGCTTGCAGCCGGAGCATCGCGCGTGGCGGCGATCTTGACGCCTTGGGCAGGAATGCGCAGGGATGCGCATCGCGAGACGACAGGACCCTCCACTTCAGGGCTGCAACGCGCCCGCAACGGCCTGGCGCGTGCCTCAACACTGAGCCGAGGCTAAGGCGTCTCCGGTTGGCGACCCCGACTTTATGGTCACTTCGCCGCTGGTCGTGTTGTAGCCACCCGCTGGGTTAGCCCTGGTTCACATCGACGACGGCCAAGGAAATCGTTCGACGCGAACCAGCCCGTTCAACAGTTAATTGAACTTTGCCCGGAAGACGTGTTCCCTCCAGGGCATCCGTAAGATCAGACAATCGCCGCACTGGCTTGCCATCGACAGCGACGATCACGTCTCCGATCACGCCGGCAGCGGCATCGACGCCCTGCAGTCCGGCGCGTTCGGCGGGAGATCCCGGGATCGTCCGGATGATAATGACGCCTTCGCGACCCATTCGGGCGGCCACAGCTTCGTTGGCGGCAATGATGCCTATTCCCGGCGTTGGCACCCGGCCGGTCCTAATCAGTTCTGGTACGACGCGATTTACGGTGTCTATCGGAATGGCAAATCCTATCCCGGCATTGGTACCGGAAGGCGAGATGATCGCGGTGTTCACGCCGATAACGCGACCGGCTGAATCAAGGAGTGGTCCGCCTGAATTGCCTGGATTGATGGCTGCATCGGTCTGGATCACATCTGCGATCTCGCGTCCCGCCGCTGTTGGCATCCGTCGCTTAAGGGCGCTGATGACACCCGTCGTTAGGGATTGATCGAGACCAAACGGATTTCCGATGGCGAATACGGATTGTCCAACCTTCAGGTCCCCCGAGCTTCCCACCGGAAGCGGCGCGGGTAGGCTAGCCATGCTAAGTACCCTAACCACCGCGAGGTCGTAATTCGGGGCGACCCCCACGACCTCGCCGGCGGTGACATTGCCAGATGCCGAGCGGATCGCAACGCGCCGGGCACCGCTCGCGACATGCGCGTTAGTGACGATGTTTCCTGCTTGGTCCCAGAGAAACCCGGTTCCGCTTCCTACGCCGGGCCCCGTATCGGGATCGAGTTCGCCCGTTCCCGAAATTCTGTCGCGCTGCACGACGACCTGCACCACGGCAGGCGAGCTGCGTTCGAACAATGCAATCGTCGTCTTCTCCAGCTCGGTCAGATCCGCACGCGGTTGGACCAGTCGCGGCGTCGTTGCAGCAAAGAAGTAATGGCGAGCGTAAGGCGCCGCGACAAGTGCAACGGCCACAAGCACAACGGCGGCTAGCAGGGTCCTTGCAAAACTGAAACTGGGCATCTCGGCGTTTACCTCTGAGCAGATGATGGTTGCCGGACCTATGGGGGTGGGGACCCTGCAATGCATATGTAGGTCCTATCCCACCATTGAAGAAGCCTTATCACTGCGTGGTAAATGCAGGGCGCGAGCGTGACGTATGGGCCCGCCCATTCCTGATGTCCGTTACGCTCAGGATGCCGGGGCTAGTCGGGGCCTAGCTGGAGGCGGTCATCGTTTGACCGACAGGCAGAGCGGCGGGCTCTCGCCTGGGGCGGTTGTCTGCCTGACGACGCTTGCGGGCGGGACTGGCTTCCTGACGGCCATCACCGACCCAGACTCGCCCCAATTTGCAACATCCGCAGGTGCTGCCCGCCTGCCTGACCAGGACCTCGGGGACGGGGTGAGCTTCTAGTTCGGGATTGCTGGCACTCAGTCATGCTGGCTCCAGCAACGCGCTCGCCTTCCCTGAGGACCGGCGTGTGCAAGCCTTGTCGTAGATTGAAATGAGCATTCGCGCGCTTGCGCAGCGCTTGCCTTCATCGCGCCACAGGCGCCCCGCCGCCATAGACGCGTGGAGTTCCCAACATTTCCGCCCGCTGTTCGCACGCGCCCGCGAGGGCGCCTTGGTAAGCGTCTTCGGCCTCGACCCCTTCGCCGAGCGGTCAACGAAAAATCACTCGCCGTTGAGCCACCATAGCTTGGTTTCGCTATAGCATTCGTGTGGCAAGCGCGTTCCGCGGTGCACCTTTGCGGTGTGCTGAGAGTATCATCGCGGGACAGGGCAGCCGCAACTCTTTGCTGCTTACGGTCGATCCTGAGTTCTGCCAATCGGTTGTTGATGAACCGAGCTTAAACACAGGCTTCAAGCGGGGTTCAGTCCCGACGCAGTAGTCTCCACCGTCATCAAGGAAGGCGTCGCCTTCTATCCGTGGAGATATCCATGAAACTCCCTGTCCTGTTGGTTGGCTCCGGTATGCTGCTTGCTAGCGCGCTGCCCGGTTTCGCTCACGATTGGTACTCTGCGCGAGATATCGATGCCCGCCAGGAGCGGCAATCCGACCGCATCTCACGGGCGGGTCGCTCGGGCGAGCTGACCAGGCGCGAATACCGAATGCTCATGTCCGAACAGCGTCGCATCGCCGATATGGAGCGGCGCGCCAAGGCGGATGGCGAGTTGACGTGGCGTGAGCGCGACGCCATTGGCAGCGCGCAACGCGAGGCTGGACGTCATATCTACGGCGAAACGCATGACAGAGACGTTTCGTGGTGGCGACGCTGGCGGTGGTACTGAAGCTCGAACAAGGGTTTGCAACACCGCGCAAGGGATCGCTGGGTGAATGAAAGGACAACCTCGAACGCTGCCCAAATCGTGGCGCGCCGCGGGCGCGATGATGAACCCCGACCAACGAGCTATTCGGTCTACATTCAGCAGCACCCGCCCAAACTTCAATCATCAACTGACGAAGAGGATGGCCTCTCGTCAAAAGGAGAAACCGACCATGAAGTTCATCGCTACGACACTCGTCACGGTTGCGCTCGCCTCGGGCACTGCGTTCGCTCAGGCGACGCCGCCTGCAGCGCCCGCGGGTGACGCCGCCGTCGTTGCCAAGTTCAAAGCGGCCGACAAGAACAGTAACGGTTCGCTCGATGGCACCGAGCTGGACGGCTACAAAGCGAATATGACGAAGATAGACACCGACAAGGATGGCAAGATCTCGCAAGTGGAATTCGTGGCGGCGGCGAAGGCCGGCCACATCAAGTAGCACAACCGGCTAGCCCAAGCAGAGGCTGCGCCGTCCAACGGCGCAGCCTCTGTGCGTGCGACGGCCGCACCCAAGCTATCGGTCCCGCACCGTCGGACCGCGCGCCATGGCCCCAAATGCCTCCGCTGAATGGGCTTGCACCGAGCGACCACCACCGATTTGCACTATCCGATGTCTCGGTTCGTGATCGGCACGGCAGTGCACGACCGCAGCATCTTAATCTAGAGTTCGCAAAGAAGCGTCAGCGCGGATCGCTGCCCGCGTGGCAGGTTGAGCATTGCCTGCGAGCAGGGTCGGGTTGCTCCTTCAGCGCCGGACGACCCAGTGGCGGCAGATCACACTGCGCTGGCCGGTCGAACGCGGATGGCGCGATACTTGCGGCACCGGGCAGCCAGTCTCGGTAATCCAGCACCGCAAACAAGCCCGAGCCTTCGTCGCCTAGCAGGGAAGTAACCGCGAAGGTCATCGGACGATCGTCGAGCGTGTACCAAGCCCAGGCCGCACGCGGGCTGGCCAAGGGGCAGGAAAATATCCGGGTGGCACCATAGGGTGTCAGCGGCGTGTTGCCATCGATCATCGCCTCGCAGCTGCAAGGTGCACGCTGCGCCCAATCGGGACGAATGGCGCCAGGCAGACGTCCGCGGCAGGTGGGCGCGTGCTGGTGATAGTAGGTGACGTTGTATCCGCCAAAGTCCAGCATCAACGCGTCTTGCACAGAGCTGCTCGAATCGTTCGGAAAATATATTCGACTGCGCTGGGCAGGAATGGTCCAGTCGTAAAGCACCTCGGTCTGATAAGGCATTTCATTGAAATCGAATGGTGTCATTAGGCCTGTAAGGGCGACCTTATTCGGCCAGTGTGGGAGCGGCGCCGATGCACAAGCCGAGACCTGCGGTAGTAGGTGCTTGATCTCATCGCTGGCCTTGCCCGTTGCCAGTGACATGGCATTGATGCGCTCACGTGGGCTTTGACGTGCAGCCTCGGGCATTGCCGATGGAGCCGACTTGCACGCCGCCATTGGCTCCGAGAGGTCAACGTTCCCGAGCTTCTCGAAGCTGACCTGGTAGGCTAGTGCAAATTCGCCCAAGACCGCCAGCTGATCGTTGGGAAAAGGGAAGACGAGACGAAACGGCGTTTGATCAGACGTCTTGTACCAAATCCAATAGCTGGAGGGCTTCGGGTCGATTGGCGTCTTCCACCAATCTACGGGGGTTTCGGCAAGTGGTCCTGAACCGGCACATTGTGACTGAGTGTTCAACCAGTCCCGCGGCAAGGATCGCCATCCGGTATCACCGAGGGATTCACAACCAACGATCTGAGATCCGCGTGACACTAGGGCGTAGGTGTTGTTGCCCTGAACCAAAAAATCAAGTGTACCGCGTTTGAGGCCATACAGACTGGCACGCATGGCGTTTAGCGAGCCATCGTACGCGAGATCGGCCAAAACCAGCTGCGTGTTGCTGAATGCGGCCAGCAGAAATTTGCCGCGCCATTTCTCCGGCAACTGCGGATGCAATTCGGTTTGACAATTACTGAGCGCCGGCAGGGGTAATGCTGGCGTTTGCGCTCGCGCCCCTGTCGCCTCAAGGATCAGTGCGGTCGCCACCAGCCGCGCTGCGACACGTACCATGGCCGCCATAGCTGCACTCAAGACAGCGCATCCAGGAGGATGCCGAGATCGGTCCGCCGATCTCGGCACCAACGTCACTTAAGAGTTACGTTCTAGTAGCGTCCGCCCCACCATGAGCGGTACCCATAACCATGACGTCTTAGGCAAGGACCACCCGGCCACTCCCGGTAGCAATCGCGACTGTACAAGCGATAGCTATGGCGGTGGGGGCGATATCCGTAGTAACGATAGTGGCGCTCTCCGCCCCACCAGCCTCGACCATCATAGTCATATCTCTGAGCCACTGCCGGAACTGTGGTTGCCAGAATAACCGCAGTCGTTACTGCCAATCCGATTCTTTTCATCATGCATTCTCCATTCCTTGGCGCGGCATGGGCGCCGAACCGACTCTTGCTCGAAAAACAAACTGCGATTGAGCTTGTTCCCCTAGCCGCAATCGGGGAATAGGAAGTTCACAGATTATTGTATTTCGCTCCGAAAACCGGAACGCATGCGGCGATTGGGCAGCAGGCAACGCAGCGCATGTACCGGCGTCGCAGGATGCAAAATTTTGCCAGGATGGGAGCGTGCGAAGATTGGCATTTCAGCGCGGACGCATTGGCAGAAGTTCAACCACAGTGCTTCGATGGAGGGATTTCTCTAGGATAGACTGAGAGCTAGCAGTTTCTTGCAATCCGGGTTGTAAAGACAATGAGCTAATAGGGTGGTCTGATGTGGATTTCTCTTATTGTTTCTGCTGCCGGCCATCAGCCTGGCGCTAACTTGATGTCTGACCATGCGCCGCAAACCTCGGGCGCTACCGCGCGGTCGCATGCTCGGTTCCCAAAGCTCAGAGTTCGCAGATATCGCGCACTGATACAGCGCTCCGCGGGTAAGATGTCGCAAGATGCGAAGCCAACGCGTGAGCGCGACAAGAGCTCTTAGGTCAAGTCTGTGCCAACGCGACGGCGCCGCCAAGGAGCGTACCGGCATCACAGCAATTGGGCCTCGTTGTGCCGGTCGCCCACTTCACGTGACAGCAAAGCCGCGAACACGCCACGTTGTGCCGCGGGTGGTGACAACGCCAATGTGAAATCGCAGGGCCCACGCGCATAGTCCGTGCCATTCTGCAGAGGCACGCAGAGGGTGCCGACCGTGGGCCGGGGCCTCGACCGGGAGGGTTTCAGATTGGGAGCTCTGCCGCGCGAGATGGCGCCAACAACGATTGGGCCCTGACACCCCCCGCCCAAGTGGTCGATGGTAGACAAGCGGCAGATTTTTGCATCGAAGCTCGGCGGTGAGCGGCGCCACGTCCACTCCCTCGAAGAGCTGGGCTATCTGCGCCCGGCGGAGGCTCGCCTACGCCGGGCGCGCGCTTACTCGGCACCAAGCCGCCAAAATGCTTTAGTCGGCTGCAAAGCAGTAGAACAGCCCGGCGCCGCCGGTGCCTTTTAGGGCATCTTGGCTGCACCCACGCGAACCGTGAGAGGAATTCCACGACGTCATGTGACGCGTGTCCTTGAGCCCAAGGCGATCATGGTGGCCGACGATCGCCGAGCCATCCCCGTTCTTGGTCCAGTTGCCGCAGGTCGTGTCACCTCCCGCTGTCGAATACATGCCCTGCGGATCGGACCCGGTGAGGATGTCATGCATATTCACGGAGTCTCCGCGACCGCTGACCAAATCCCCTTTTTCCGTCAGCGCGGTGTCCTTCTTCAGGTTGGTCGCATCTGAGTGCAGTTCATCGACGCTCTTCGCGACCACCGTGCCCTTGGCATTTGACCAGGGGCCCTTGCCGATGCGGTCACGCGCATTCATGCCCGCGTCGCCGCCCGGAGCCGTCGTGCTCAGGTAGGCTTTCCAGTTGGTCTTCGTTGATCCGGCGGCCTTGGCGAGGGCAAGACAGTGCGCATCAGCACCTTCGAGACCTCCGAGGTTAGCGCCGTCACCCTTGCCTGCACTGGTCACGAAGAACGACATCGTCGCCTGCTGGGCGTGCACGGCAACAGTCAAACCAGCCGCCCCCAGCGCGGCCAAGGCCAGAACCCGGACTGCAACTTTGCTCGACATCAATCTCCTCCATGGTGCATTTCTCTTGAGGCATGCCAATGTGGCGGCCGATTTTTCGTATCACTCCTGTGAGCGGTCGCACCAGATCGCCTCACCTCACTCCTCCGTGAGGCCGTTCTCGCAACTGCGAAATTTGCACCCTCGCCGCACCGAGCGTCGCGCCAGTACACCACGGCGAGCTGGACCCTCGCCCCTGGACCTGTGAATGACCGATGATGCTTCAGCGCGAGACCCTTAGCGCCAATCGATGCGCACCGTGATCTTGTGATCCATTCGACCAGTGGCCTGGTTCGACGACGGTCCGCGCGCCGTGGCGTGGCTTCCGGAAACGCCCCTGCATCGGCTCGCACTCGGCGCAGCAGAAGCGAGGTTCGACGAAAGCCCGCGCGCCCCGCTATTGTCGGCAATTCGCTGCCTTCCGATTGCGCTGTGGCAGCGTGCAGGTGTTTCAATTGCTGGAAGGGGACGCCCGCGTCGCGATGCAATGTCTGCCGTCCAACACATGCGATCCTTGCTGCGAACAAGATCGGGGCCAGCAGATCAGCCTGTCTTGTCACCAACCCTTCAAGAGAGAAGATGTCCAGGGCTCGGGTGGTTTTCGAGCTGGTTTCTGATTTTTTGCCTTGGATGGTCCTGAGGCAGCAGCGGGGAGATTTGTTTGCGGGGCCTCGGCAGCGGCGCTCGCGGCCGGCAACGAACCGGTCGACAGCCCGTGGACTGTGCGCGCTTCCTGCGACGAGGGCTCCGCGCCCGCACCCAAATAGTGCAGCTCAAACCCTGCCGCCTTGTGCTCGGCATTATTCACGATGTTGGCCTGACGGGCCCTTTCGAAGAACTCACGGGCTTTGGTCTTGTCACCACGCCCTATGTAGTACTGGCCCAGGTAGAAGTAGCCAACGGAGGAAGCTATTTTGCGATCGTCGCCGCCCTTACGCTCGAGCAGCTTGAGCATTTCCTCCGGTGAGAGCTTACCCGCGATCACTGCAAGTGCGGGTCTCGGCCAGTCACCACGGGGACTTGCGGCCGCGCGCTCGAGCAACGCCTCGGGCAGCGGTCGGCCAAGCCGTTGATGGGTCCATGAAAGCCATAAGTCACTGTAGACCTGCGATTCCTTGTCACCGTCATCGCTTGCCCTGGCCAGGTCTTCTGCCGCTTCCGCCAATTTTCCGGCATAGAACTTCGCTATCCCGCGCAGTTGCAAAACCTTTGCGTCGGTCGCACCCAGCGCAATTGATTTGGAATAGTCAGTGATCGCCTTTTCGAACTCTCCAGCATCGAAGTGCGCATCGGCACGACAGCGCAGCGACTCGGAGGAGTTTGGCATCAGCTTCACGGCCTCATTGGCATCAGCCAAGGCGTCCTTTGACATTCCCAAGTGACTGCGCGCGCTGGCGCGTAAGCAGTATGCACCTGCGAGGTCGGCGCCCACGAGTTTCCCAGACCTTATGGCCAACGAGGTCTTGTCGATAGTTTCGTTCAATTGATCCCGAACCGATTGGCCAATATCTTTCTTCGCCGTCGTGATGGCTTTCGCCCTAATGGCCGATTTTGGCACCACGACCACACCCGTCACGATGTTGCCGAGAGCGCGCATGTCCTCGGTATATTTTTTGAGGTCGGAAATCTCCACCTGGTCGGCAAAAGTGGCAAGCTCTATGACGGACTTGGAGTTGTTGCCCCGGAAGGTCGATTTGACCGTATAAGTGAAATATTTGTTATCGACCGTGTTGGTGCGCGGCAAGCTGATGACATTGACTTCGCTGGGGAACTTGATCTCGAACGTGTAGCGCGCATCGTAAGGAAACACCGGCAGTTGCAGGGGTGTTGTGCGCGTTGACGCGGGCGGCGTCGCCAACACCCCAATCATGTTGGCGGGTGAAAACCGCACGTACCAATAGGCCCCGTGCTCCCCCGCCAGTTTGGGAACGGAATACTGAGCGGTCATGGTAAACACGTTGTTGCCGCGGTCATCGAGTATGTCAGGCTCTCCCACCAGCTTTGCCCCGGGATAACGCATTTCCATAGCATCGCCGACGACCTTCACGAGCTCGCTGGCGGGCAGCCGTTGCTGGAGCAGGCGCAGTGATTCCGCCATTACGCCGCGCCAGACCTGCCGGACCTGCAATTCGCCATCTGCATTCAGCTTCGTGACTGTTGCAGTTTCCGCCACCTCACTGCGCGCTAGGTCGCGCACGTTTGGGCTGGCGATCGTAGAGAGCTGACGGCTCTCGGGCGCGATGACGAGCACCTGTGTGCCCTCGTGGATTTGCCCCATCCGCTCCAATCGGCCGTGCTGCCCGAGCAGGGTCGGATCCAGGTAGAAGATTTTGCCGTTGACCGTGGCCTGTACGATCGCATGATTGAAAAGCTGCGGGCTGGGAAGCATGTTCTCCAAGCCTCTCCGCATGCCGACTAGCAGCAGCACGGGCTTACTTTGGATGCCGAGTGCTTCAAGCAATGTCATCAATAGCAGTGACTTGTCCTTACAATCGCCGTAGCGCCGATTTACGACCACGTCGGGTTGCGTGGGCCGATGCGAACTTTCGCCCAGCGAAACCGAGAAATAGCGGATCTCTGATTGCACGAATTCGAGGGCTGCGACCACGCGCTCCTCGTCCGTGGGCCTCTGCCGCAGTTTTTCGATGACTTCGCGCACGTCCTGGCTGAGCTCGCCCTGGCGCCGAAAGAGTGCGCTTGCCCAAGCCACGACGTCGTTCCAACCCGGGAATTCCGAGAATTGCACACGGCGGTGTGCAAGGTAACTCGGAGGCGTGGATGGCTCGACGTCGACCTTGGCGATCGACCGCTCCTCGAAGACGAGCCGCCGCATCTCGCCTCGGACCACCTCCGTTGGCACCACTGGCTTGGACTTGCGGTCTCCAATCAGCCGCCAGGAAATCTGTTTGTCTGCGCGATGCGTGAAAATGATGCGCCGGAACGTGGTCGGGAACGTTTGGTCCCAGCTCGCCGTCTCGACGAACTTGCCTCCGAACACCGGGTTCTGGCCATGCAGCGAGTATGCGAACTCAAGGGTATCGCCGACGCGAAGATCGCTGACCAGGATAGAAGCCGTGACCTCGCCGCTGTAGACCCCTTGCTCGAGACCGGTTTCGCGCTGCAGAAACCGGACCGTCGACGATGCGGTGCGGTCTAGGCTCTCGTTTTTGCGAAGAAGGCGCACGGAGTGCAATTGCAATTTGTGGTACTGGGGCACGAATGGGATGGCGATCTGGCCGGCAGCGGTCAGTGACGCCGCATCATTGACCATTAGCGCGCGGCGAACGTAGACGATGGGTGTGCCATCGATCAGATACTGAGTATCGGCCAATCGAAGGACGATGGGGTAGGCCTGGCTTGCTTCCGGGATCGCGACCGGCTCGACCCAAGCGGGAATGGGATCCGCCAGCGAGAACGCACCTGCCGCGATTTGCACCTCTTTCAACTGGACATTGTCTTGCGGGGTCTGGCCGACGGCTCTGGTTTGCAGGAGGCAAACGCACACGACGAGCGCTAACACCCTGAGCGTCGCAAAGGCGTCCAACCCGGAAGTCATGTGCGTATTCCCTGTGTTTTAGCGAATTGACGCTCACAAGAGGCCTGGTCTACCGAGCGGCCTTATCAATGCTTCTCACGCGACAGGAGCGAGCCCGCGGCTGATCCTCGGTCCCGAGCTCACGCCTCCCGCCGAGCGCAAACGAGAGCGGGACTGGAAACACTTGAGCGCTTCAGCGTAGCGTTCTCGGAAAGGCGACGCTCCGCTCCCTCCCGACGGACCTTTTGATCGTGATCCACCCACATTGTCGCCGTTCGGGTGACGACCTCTTGTGCCAAATCCGGGTCGCTCGGGCGCAAAAGTCGTCAAAACTGCGAGACGCTGTCGGAAAATTCAAACACCCAAAACTTGCATGGCAGGCGTCATAGGACGGGCACGCCATCAAACCGTACGCTGCGGCGACTCACGATCCGGCCGAGCCGCGTGGCCGGATCGCGAGTCGCCTAGAAAAAACCACTGACCTCCGTCGCGTCAGTTGCCGAGCTTGAAGTTCAAACCTGCTCGAACGACGTCGGCATCGAGGTCACCCCCAGTCAAAAAGTCGACGCGGGCCGACATGGTCTCGCTGAGTTTGCCTTCAACACCGAGACCGAAAACAAAGTCTGTCTCTCTGCCCTTGAGGTGGATGTGCGGGCACTCCAGCACCGCTGGATTGCAGCCAGTAATACCGGCGTCCGCGGACCAGCTCGCAATACCAACGCCGGCGGTCGCATAGGCCAATATCCGAGGGTCGATGAGATAACCGATCCGGCCGCGCACGGTGGCCAACCAATCAAGCGAGGCGCTGGCGTGAGCGCACAGCCCCCCTAGGCATGCACTCGCCTCATTCTCGATGCTGGACCCTGCAAAATCGGCCTCGATGCCATAGACGACACGGCCCGACTGCCAGTTGTAGCCCACTTGAGCGCCGCCCAGCACGCCGTCACCATCGCCAAAACCCACATGTACGCCAGCGTATAAGCCCTGCCAGATCGACGGATAGACGACTTGGTCCGCATATCCCCTCGGAGGGCCTCCGTCGGCGGTCGCCGGAATTGATGCAACCGCCGAACCGCCAAGTACAGCCAACACAATTAAGCCCTTACACCCCATCTTCATGTCCGCGTGCTCCCTCTATGCGTGAAACATTTCCCCGCACCGGACAATTGAATCGGATGCACTATAGGGCGACCCTGTGACAGGTTCTAGAAACGAATAGATCAGTCTCCACACCGCGCTGCCTATCGCTCAAACGGAGGGCGCGAGAAAAAAGCAGACAACACATTCAAGGGGCTATGAGCGTCAGTGCAGCTTCACGCGCATGAGCGCCAGTGTGGTGCCGCGAACACATTAGGACAAGAAATGTCCCCCCGGTGGGTGCCGCGGCTCGCGGCAAGGACACGCGCGGGAGTGGGATCCGCAGGGCCAACCACCCACGCGAAAATCGGCGCCTTTGAAAGAGCGAAGTTGCACCCGCGCACGCCGAGCTGGCCAATCGTTTGGCATGTGTGAAATTGATCCTTGCCGATGTGCTGAGCACGAGAAGTCGACGGTTGGCGTGGGCAGGATATCCGGCTCGACTGCAGGCCTTGCCGTCGGCAGGCGCGAACAGCGCTGCTGGGCTTAGCCGGCCGCTCCGCAGTTTCTCATCAGGAGGAAGCACAAAATGGCCCAGGCATAGAACGCGACCGCCGACTTTAACGCGTTCTTGAAGCGGCTGCTCTTGATCTCCCGAATATAGGCCAGCTTGAGGGTCTCTGCGGCTAGCTCAACCTCGATGGTTAGGTCTTTCAGGCGCTCGGCGTACAAGCTGCTCGTAAGCTGGCTCGGATCTCCCACATAGAACAGACCCTTGCTCTGCCAGCCACCGGTTAGGCGGGACTGCGTCAAGGCGACCGGCCAAATAACGTAGCCAAACAGGAGGATGGTGATCACGAGTAGGAGGAGCAGGATCGCAGCGAGCGGGCTGGAGGCCGCACGTGGGCAGGTGCTCGTTAGAATGGACCACAAAGGGTTGATCGAAAGCACGAACGCGGCGATCGAGATTTGTGCCTTGGTGTCGAACGAGCGAATGGTCCACTCGGTGAAAGCGATTGCCTGCTTGAGGAAGTCGAGCCGTTCCTCCTCATTGGTGGCATCCGGGCTCACGGCCGGAGGTTTGTCGCCGTCCGGGCCTTGTTGTCCTGCTAGCGTTTCATCAGCTTTGCAATCCATCACTTGCACTTCAGTTTTGCGGCTACTTCGAACCATTTGCACCCACTGACGCCGGACGACCATTCATTGCTTCGGGATTGGCGACCAGCTTTTCTCTCATTCATGATGTATGTTTGTGACTGAGGATCCTCATTCTCTCAGCCTTTCGCCGTCCAGGTGCGGCTTACTTCAGGTCCTCGGTCGTATCCGGGGTCCCGCCGATTCGATCGGCGCGCTTCACCAATCTCTCGGCCAGCGCCCTTGCTCTGCGCTCTGTGACCGGGAAGTTGAAGCGGGGTCCACCGCGGTCAAGAATTGTCAGCATGATCTCTAAGAAGCGAAGGTTGGCGTTCATGGCCGTGTGCCGGACCAACCTGGCGACGGCACCGGGTTGGTGTCCGACCTTATCGGTCAGAACTTGGCGCGCGAACCCTGGAGCAAGCAGACCCAAGTGTACGACATTCGCCGCGGTCAGAATGATCTCCGAGCGCGACCCATCCGCTTGGTTACGCATTAGCACAAAATCCGGGCCACGCTGCTCGAAGCACAAAATGTCGGAGGTCCTGGGAGCGATGGGCGCGCTCCCAGGTGCGACAGCGAGTGGCGTCGGCGCGGCGGTTCGTGAGGCGACCCAGGCCTTCATTCGGTTGAGGCGTGCGCGCAAATACCTGGCGAGCGACCTCAGCCAACGGCTGGGGTTGCGCAGCCGTAAGAGACCGCGGTGAAAAAGAGCGGACTGATAGGCATGCCACCAGGCATCTTGGGAGGCAGCATCGGGGCGCATGCGACGATCAAACAGGGGCACGTCGTTCCGGCGCATGAGCGGGACGAGAAGGCCACCCGCGACCACACCGCCGATATGGGCCCACCAGGCGATCTGATCCCCCCAGTTCAAGAGCACCATGAACAGCTGCGTGGCCACCCACAATCCAAGAATCCAGACAGCGGTCACGCGCAAGGGGATGACGCGGAACGCCAAAACCCAGACGAGCACCCGCGGGTGCAAGATCAGGTAGGCTGCAATGGTTCCGGCAACTGCGCCACTTGCACCCATGAGCGGCAGGCGGGACGTCGGTGACACCAGACTGTGCACGAGTGCCGCGGCAATGCCGCACAGGACGTAGAATGCCAAGTACTTGGCATGACCCATGGCATCCTCGACGTTGTCGCCGAACACCCACAAGAACATCATGTTGGATGCCAGGTGCAACAAATCCGTATGCAGAAACATATAGGTGATGAGGGTCAAGCCCTCGGGGATCGCGAGGGTGTCGAAGGCGCCATGGGCGGACCCATGCACGATGCGGACCTGAAGCAGCTCTGCGGGAACGACTGCCAGGCTGCTGCCTGCCGCTAGCCCGAGCCCAGAAATCTGAAGCACGAAGACGGCGACGTTGACGGCGATAATGCCGATCGTCACCCACTGGTAACGCACGAATCGAAGCGGATTGTCGTCGGACAGAGGGATGAAAAGCAAGGCATGGTACTCCCAGGTCTACGCATCCGGGATGTTTGACTCCGCGCATCGAGAATAGGCATTTTCAATGTCGGCTGCAAAGTCGATCCAGGATCTGCGCATCCTGTAACCCTGTCCTCGTCAGACCGTTGACTCGGCAGCTTTCGGGCCGGAAACCCTATCTCACATTGCCTGACGCCTGAGAGATCCGCTTCCGGCTCGCGGCGCGATTAACGATAATTGACGAGAAGGCGAGTTGGCCGGCCGCTGGGCGCCGTTGGCACCGGGCAAGGTGGGGAATTTGAACGGACTGCAGCCAACCAGCAGGGATGTCTCTTCAGCACCTGCGTGAGCGAGAACTCGGCTTGCAGCGTCGGCAGCAGCTGGCGATTGCCGCGGGGCGACTTTGCACAGATGACCTCGTGATCCCTGTCCCCCCGCATTGTGGCCCCAACCGACGTCTGCTCGGTTTCGCACGCATCCTCACCCGCATCACGGTGAAGTACTCCCGCACGCTTTGACACGCGTCTTTATAAGCGCTCCATGCCCAACAGGCCGACGAGCATCTCCCACGCCTGTGCCGGCCCCAGCGCCCCATAGCGAGTGCCATTCGCGCTGCCGAGGCGGCATCAACACTTGGGGTAGGACCAACAAACCTGGCGCATAGACCTTGATCCCAAAGGAGCCATAAAGCTTTGCATCAAGGACCTAGTGTCGGCCGTCCGCACCGCATAGACTATTTGGCGAGAGATCTCTCGGGTGGGGTTGGCTTATGGACCAGCAACGGCGCGTGGCTGCGCTCAAGCGTGTGCCCATCCTGGCCACGCTGTCGCCACCTGATCTGGAGCATGTGGTCAAGGCCTGCAAGTGGCAAGACTACGACGCCGGGGCGGAGATTCTTAGCTATCGCGCACCCTCCGCCGAAGTCTTCTTTCTCGCCGCCGGCAAGGTCCGCGTGATCATCTATTCCGCCGAAGGGAAGGCTGTGCTGTTCACGGATTTGAAGGCTGGCGCGACGTTCGGTGAAATCGCTGCAATTGATCGCCAACCGCGCTCAGCGGGTGCCGAGGCAATCGAGCCGTGCACGGTCGCCTTTCTGACGGCGAGCCAATTTGAAGCGCTTTTGCTGAAGCACCCAGCGATGGCGTACGCCACGCTGAGGCATCTCGGCGCCGAGGTGCGCCGGCTGACCGAGCGCGTGCTCGAGTTCAGCACGCTCATGGTTCAGAATCGCATACAGGCCGAGCTGCTTCGGTTGGCAGCCGATTCGGGCCAGCGTGAGGGGCAGGCTTTGTTATCGCCGGCCCCGTCCCTCTCGGACATTGCCAACCGCGTCAGCACGCACCGTGAGGCGGTGTCCCGGGAGTTGAGCCGACTGGGGTCCATTGGCTTGCTGCGGCGTGAGCGAGGGGACCTTAGAATTACCGACATTGCACGGCTTGCGATGCTCGTCCGGGAAGCCAAAGGCGACTAGCGGCAGGTCTATTGTGCGTTGTTCAGGATTAATCCTAGTGCAACCGACCAGGCATCCCCCAACCAGAGCACGGGATTTCGCGCATGGATTGCGAAATACCAACGACGCAGCACTAAGGTCTGAAGAAAACTCTTTGCTGTCATGCAAAGAATAGCGAATGCTCGAGGACCCAATCAATCGGTGGCTTCAGCGCTCACGCTGATTGCCCGGCTGGGTGCCGACGCGCGAGTGCGCCGCTGTAGGCACGTTTTCGAAAGGAAGATGTGCTGTCAACGCAAAGAGATCGTTCTTGATGGGCGAGTCTGGTGGGTATCTTGATGGCCGTGCGGGCGGCAGTTGGCGCATAGGTGCCAAAGCGTTCGGGCGCTGCGCCGACCGCGTCGACTGTCTTTGCTGTCATGAGGACGTTTGGTTGCCATGAAATACATGCGGGTCATTGGCGTGGTGGCGCCCCTATGCGGCTTCCTGGTAGTCCCAGTCCCCGTTCTGGCACAGGCCGAGCCGGACAACATCCCACTCATCATGCTGAAGCCGCAAGGCGCGGGATTCGGCACCGCCCATTTGCGCAAGCTCTATGCGGCTCTGAAGAAGCGATCCGCCAGGGCGACCAGCCAAGTATTGCCGTTGACAAAGGCTGAGGTATGGACGGTGCCGAAAGCCGATGTGGAGGGTGTGAGAAAAGCGGCAGCGCGTTTTGGCGTGGCCATGAGCTCGCTCAGCGCGACCTGGAACCATGTGTTCCGCAAAGCCCCCGCCGACGCCAAGATGAACGATAGACAGAAGATGATCGTGGACCGCGCGAAGACCTCGGCGGCAACCACGGCGGTCGGCCTAATGACTGCGCCTCCGCCTCCCATGGTGGAGTATGCACTGACCAAAGATGCAAACACGGCAAACTCCGCCCAGGACGCGGCGAGCATTACGGTCGCACTGCGCGACGACACGACGCTCACAATCCGGCGCGAGAGTGTCGAAACCAAATCCGACATGTGCACTTGGAGGGGCGTCGTTGAGACAACCGGCGCCCCAGCGGTTTTGATGTGGTGGCCGGGTGGGAAGATGGCCGGCACCGTCCAACATGAGGGCCGTTTCTATTCGATACGTCCCATGGGTGGAGAGATGCATGCCGTCGTGGAGATGAGCGATGAGCGGATGCCGGACGAGCATGCGCCGATCTCCGCACGCCTGCGCGCCAATGATCCAAACCTGCGCGATGATCCGCTGTTGCGGGAAGGCGATGCCAGCAAATTGCGGCGCCTCACGGGAGGCATGCGTCCGCCCTCGCGCGGGCAAATGGATCAGCAGCAAACTCCCGCATGGCCTAAGAAAGCGGCGGCCAATCCTGGCGCAACGAGAGGTGACGTCGTCATCGATGTGATCGTCGCCTACACCAAGAAAGCAGCGAGCTACTACGCCGATGTCAAGCGCGAACTCGTCGAGCTTGCGATCGAAGAGGCAAACGCATCATTCCGGATAAGCAGCCTCGGCCATGTCAAGCTTAGGCTTGCGCACGCATACGAGACGAACTACGAGGAGGACGGCGAACACTTCCAGCACGTGTGGCGCTTTGCCGATAAGGGTGATGGCTACATGGACGAGATCCATGGCCTGCGCGACAAGTACCGCGCCGATGTCGGCGTGCTGATCGTCGATGATCCGTCGGGTTGCGGACTGGCCACGCGGGTATTCGCTGATGAGGAAGAAGCGTTCGCGGTGGTACACCACGAGTGTGCCGCTACGTCCTACTCGCTGGCCCACGAAATCGGCCATCTGATTGGCGCACGCCACGACACGTCGATCGATAAGAACATGACGCCGTTCGCCTACGGCCACGGCTACGTCAACGGCACCAAGTGGCGCGACATCATGAGCTACAAGGCAAGCTGCAATGGTTGCCCGCGCCTGCCGGTGTGGTCTAGTCCGAAAGTTGTCATCAAGGGCGATCCGGCCGGCACTCCACTGCTGGACAACGCGCGCGTGATTGCGGAACAGGCTGCCCGGGTTGCTGCGTTCAGGTAAACGCCGCTTGGATCGGGAGCAAAAGGACCCAACGGAGCCGCGGGGCCGGCCATCGCATCATGCCGGCGCGACGCCAGCTGGTGAGGCTTGCATTCAGGCGGCGAAACTTATTGCACCGGAGCGCAACGGCGTGCGCAACGCGGGCACCTAGTAGCAAAGTGGTTGAGAACCTGCCGTCGAATGGAGTCCGCTCAAGAAAAGTTGGCTTTGATTGCTTCCGTCTAAAGCGATCTACGGGAAGGATTCCGTCTGACCGGGGCATGGCGTAGGATATCATAGGGCGGACGCTGAGCACTTTTGCTGGTTCCAACCGATCCGATGCCCCCATGCAGCCCAAAGTGCCGACAACCCGGGTAGATGACGGTCTCCTCCGCACGGTCGAGGAGCTGAGGCGAGAGCTGGGCGAGGCGCGCGATCAGCAGAGAGCCGCGACCGAGATCCTGAGCATTATTTCGCGCTCGCCCACCGACCCGCAGCCGGTGTTCGACACGATCGCCGCGAGCGCGACGCGCCTGTGTGATGGGCTCTATAGTGTCGTCTTCCGCTTCGATGGGGAGATGATCACGGTGGCCGCCGATAGTGGCGTGTCAGCACGGGCGTCGGCGTTCATCCGCAGCGCGTATCCGGCCCCGCCCGGCAGAGGGACCATGGCATCCCGCGCCTTGCTCGAACGGCGGGTGATCGCTTTGGCCGACGCCCAGGACAGCATCGCGAATCCAGCCGGTGCCGAGCGCGCGCGTGCTATTGGCTACCGAGCAGGCCTGTCGGTGCCGATGCTGAGAGACGGCACGGCGATCGGTGCTATCAACGTCGTACGCAGCGAGGCGATCCCGTTCACCGACACCCAGATCGAACTGTTGAAGACCTTCGCAGACCACGCGGTCATTGCCATCGAAAACACACGGCTGTTCCAGGAGGTAAAGGCGCGTACGCAAGACCTGCAGGAGTCGCTCGAATATCAGACGGCGACGAGTGAGGTGCTTGGCGTCATCAGCCGGTCACCCACGAATGCGCAACCGGTCTTCGCTGCCATCGTCGAAAGCGCAGCGCGTTTGTGCGAGGCGGTGTTCAGCGTGGTGTGGCTATATGATGGCGAACTGCTTCACCATGCGGCGGGCCACAATTTCACACCCGAAGTCTTCGACCAACTGCGCAAGACTTACCCCAAGCCGCCCGACCGTTCGGTGGCCGCCGGACGCGCGATACTAGACGGCCGAATTTCACATGTCCCGGATATGCTGGCCGATCCTGCCTACGATCGTGACTTGGCACTCGCCGGGAATTGGCGAGCGGGTCTCTCGGTCCCGATGCTGCGTAATGGCAAGGCGGTCGGCGCGATCTCCCTCGGGAAGGCGGAGGCAGTACCATTTTCGCAGCGGCAAATTCAGCTATTGACCACTTTCGCTGACCAAGCGGTCATCGCCATCGAGAACACGCGACTGTTCGAGGAACTTGAGACACGCACGCACGAACTGCAGCAGTCGCTTGAGTACCAGACAGCAACCGGCGAGGTCCTGAGCGTGATCAGCCGCTCGCCGTCCGAGCTGCAGCCCGTGCTCGATTCCATTGCAGAGACGGCCAGCCATCTCTGTCAGGCCGATTTCGCTTACATCTATAGGCTCGAGGCCGACCGATACCGGCTCGCGGCTATCAACAGCACAAAGGCCGACTACGTCAGATGGCTTACGGATCACCCCATCAGCCCCGGGCGCGGCACGCTTGTCGGCCGCGTCGCGCTGGAGAAACTGACGGTTCACATCCCCGATAATGTCCTTGATCCCGAGTATATCTGGAGCGAATCACGCGAGCGCGGTGGATTTCGCACCATGTTGGGCGTGCCGCTCATCCGGGACGGCGTCGTGGTGGGCGTCATAGCCCTCGTGCGTGGTATCGTTCGGCCTTTTTCGGAGAAACAGATCGAGCTGGCCACGACGTTCGCCAGCCAAGCCGTCATTGCTATTAACAATGTCGGTCTGTTTGATGAAGTAGCGGCACGCAACCGCGATTTGACTGCATTGGGGGAGGTCGGACGCGCGGTGAGTTCGATACTCGACTTGAAGGTCGTACTCAAGACCATTGTCGATCGCGCCGTTGAGCTCTCCGGAACGGACGCCGGCTCAATCTATTACTACCGCCCGGAGGTTGGTCGTTTCGAGCTAGGTGAAACGTCCGGGCTCGACGAGGATGTGGTCGCGAGGTTCCGCCAGCTCGACATCGCTCTAAGGCAAACCGGCATGGGTGAAGCAATCGCCCAACGCGAGCCAGTGCAGATTGCCGACCTGATGAAGCGACCCAGCAACGTGCTACGCGACGCTGCGCTCGAAGCTGGGCTGCGCGCGGCCCTCGTTGTCCCGCTGCTCGGCAGCGAGCGGGCACTGGGCGCGCTGGTCTTGCAGCGTCGCCGCATCGGCGAGTTCCCACCCTCGGTCGTCAGCCTGATGCAGAGCTTCGCCGACCAGTCGGCAATCGCGCTGGAGAACGCTCGCTTGTTTGAGGAGATCGCGCGGAAAGGCCGTGAGCTCGAGATTGCCAGCCAGCACAAGTCGCAGTTCGTCGCCAACATGAGCCATGAGCTGAGAACCCCGCTCGCTGCCATCTTGGGTTACGCCGAGCTCATGCAGGAAGGCTTCTACGAGCCACAAGGTCCGAAATCGCTGGACGCGCTCACCCGCATCCGTTCCAACGGGAAGCACCTGTTGGGCCTTATCAACACCGTGCTCGATATCGCCAAGATCGAGTCGGGCCAGTTCACATTGAGCATGGCCGACTATGCAATGGATGGCGTGATCGAGACGGTACGCGTGGCGACCGAAGCGCTGGCGCACAACAAGCGGCTCGCGCTCAAGACAGAGGTGGCGGCCTCGCTACCCATTGGCCTCGGCGACGAACAGCGTCTTACGCAGGTGCTGCTCAACTTGGTCGGTAACGCCATCAAGTTTACTGATACTGGTGAAGTGCGCATCACGGCGCGAAGCGAGAACGCGCACTTCATTGTGTGTGTCGCTGATACCGGTCCGGGCATAGCCCCCGACCAGCTGACCCGCGTCTTCGAGCAGTTCCACCAGGTGGATAGCTCGAGCACGAAAAAAAAGGGCGGCACCGGCCTCGGGCTTACCATCGCCAAGCAGATCGTGGAGATGCATGGCGGTCGCATTTGGGTGGAATCTGAGCCGGGCCGTGGCGCTAGCTTCCTTCTGCAGCTTCCTGTACGGGCCGAGAGCCGGAAGATGCTCCAATGAGCAAGCATATCCTCGTGGTCGACGCGAAATCCTGCCCGGCGTCCTCCCATACGCTTTCTCACCGGCTCGGGCTAGGAGATGCGCGAGGCAGCCGACGCCCACGGCGGCATGGCCCTAGCCAAATTGGGCCAACCAAAGCTTTGGTTGCTCGATGGCTACCACCACTGCGTCAAATCAAGGTCCGAAACCTACCGCGACGCCCATCATTGCAGTGCACTCGTTTGCCATCAAGGGCAAGATGCGCAGGTGCCGCTCGGGATTGGCTAATGCATCGCGATGGTGGACGTATCGGAGTCGGATGCCTTGAACAGTTCGACGGGCTCGCTACTGTTGTGGCGTTTGCAAGGTACTTCTATTTTGCAGCGCACGCCCGCTGGATCGAAGATGAGGTCGACCGAGCCGCAAAGTTCATAGGGGATAAGGCTGCGAATCGCGCGGATGCCATAGCCCGTCTGCTTCGGTGCGACAACGACGGGGCCGCCGGTCTCAATCCATTCAATCAGCAAGCTTTCCTCTGGGTGGCCGTTGCTTTGGCACCGCCAGCGCACCGTGATGTGGCCGCGCTGCGAAGACAGCGCGCCATACTTCAATGCATTCGTGACCAACTCGTGTAGCGCGATCGCAATGGGCTGCGTTGCTTCCGCGAGGAGCAGTATGTTTGGCCCTTCCACGCTCGCGCCGCCTATTCTCACGCACGGCTCCAACTCATTATGAACCAGATCTGCGAGAGGAACGCCTTCCCAATGGCTGCGGCTCAGCAATGCGTGCGCACTTGCCAGCGATTGGATGCGACCGTCGAACCTCTGCAGAAACTCATCGATGGACCCGCTACCTTCTCCGGTGCGCTGCGCGACTGCGCCAGCGGAAGCAAATACGTTTTTCACGCGGTGATCGAGTTCACGCACCAAGAAACGCTGTTGTTCCTCGGCGCGCCTGCCCTCCGTGACATCGCAAGTCAAGCCCTTGATGCGCACACACCGACCGGCCGCATCGAACTCTGCCTTTCCGGTCTCCTCGAGCCACACCTCTCGGGCATCGGGCCGAATGAAGCGAAAGAATGCCGAGTAAGACGGGCGCTCGGGGCAGAGTTCCTTGATTTGGGCGAAGAAGCGTTTGCGGTCATCCGCATGCAATCGTGAGAGGAAATCCTTTCCCGGTCCATGGTTAGCCGCCTGCGTTTCCAAGCCGAGGATTTGCGAGGCGTTCTCGCTGCGCCGCGACAGGCTCGTTCCCGCATCCCATGTAAAAGCCACCATCTGGCCCGCCTGCAGCGTTTGCTGCAAACGGACTTCGCTTTCCTTCAGTGCAACATCGATCCGTTTGCGCTCGCTGATCTCACGCGCGACCTTGGAAAGCAGGGCGGCCAGGAACCACCAATAGCTGAGGACAAGCACGCCGAGTAGCAGGTAACCCTTGTTGTTGAGGAGTAGGAAACTTTTCAGCGCGCTTGGGAGCAAGATACCCGACATGTAGCTGAATGCCGCGACGGGTAATGCCGATAGGAGAATAGAGCCGCTGGCGGCCATGCCCGCGATAAGGGCGACTAGGATCAGCTCTTGGTCGTGCGCTAGTTGCCCTATATAGAGGACGGCCATGACACTCCATGGCAAAGCCAGGAAGCAAGCGTAGAGCGTTGCTCTCCGGGTCGCTCGCTGAAAATTGCGAGGCACTCGCCCACGATTGCGCATGTGACGATAGAGGACAAGCAGGGCGACCGCGTAAGAATACGTGGACCAAATGGCGAGCTGGGCGGTTGGGATCGAACCTGCCACTGCGACGACCAGGACCGTCGTATTCAGGATGTGGCCGGTCATCGAATGAGGTGTGACCCGAGCAATGACCTCAAGCTGCCGACGTTGAAACAGGGAAAGCGCTGTTTGCATGCAATCTAAGCTGGCTGATGCAATTGGAAGCTTATGCTAGGAGGGAAAAGCGACGATGCACCTGCGCTCGCTGAGCGCAAGTTAATCGAGCATGCACAACTGAACGAAAAAAGGGAATAGCGTAATGACTTAAATTCAGCAGGACCTTAGCAGCGCAGCAAGGTCGTCCGCAGGCTTTCGAGCTCAGATTGGAAGCAAACCGGTCAACGCCAATGTCCTCAGGTGCAGTTTCAAGGCACGGGCGCCAAATCGTTCCAGACATCGCTTGCAGGTCGGCCTTGGGCGCCAGAGATGCCCTGGAGGGAAATGTAAGTTGCCAGACGGGTTTTCCCGGCCCGCGCGATGCTTCAAAATTCACGCCCCGCCCGACCGCCTTGACCCATGCGGGCTTGAGCCCTAGCGATCGCGCCAAAAAACGCTTGCTCGAGCATAAGCTCGGCACGGTCGCGGCCGTAATCACGCCCGCCGCCC
>Ga0081455_10000775_pt1 | contig 41115 bp, 34 predicted proteins | sample TabmetS3T2R1_FD_70207 | JGI IMG/M metagenome (GOLD analysis project Ga0081455, IMG submission 70207) | Tabebuia heterophylla rhizosphere microbial communities from the University of Puerto Rico - S3T2R1 | ecosystem: Host-associated > Plants > Roots > Rhizosphere ... | reverse complement strand
CGGGACAACCCGCACTCCCCATCCAAAAGGGGTCAACCTTGGAAGCCGATCCGGGGTCAACTTCCCGCGCCGGTTGACACACCGAGGACAAGCGTAAGCTGGCCGCGATCATCACCGAGTCCGGCCGGGCCGCAGTGGCCGAGGCTGACACAGAGAGCGCCGAGAACGAGCAGCCTGCCGATGGCCATGACGGATCGAGTCCTTCCGGCCCGCCCAAGCCTCGGACCAAGCAGGCTCTGGTAATCGAGATGCTCCGACGCAGCGAAGGGGCAACGATTGTTCAGCTTACCGAGGCAACCCACTGGCTGCCCCATACGATGCGTGCGGCGCTGAGCGGTTTGCGCAAGAAAGGCCATGTCATCACCGCCAGCAAGGTAGACGGGGTCAGCGTCTATCGTATCCGGGCAGCAGCCTGATCATGGCGAAGCTCGAAGACAAGCTTGCTGCGCTGGCGATCACGTCGCCGGCCCAGCTGCGCGAACACTGGCTCCGCCTGATCAAGACCGAGCCGCCTCGCTTGTCGCCAGAGCTGCTGCGTCACGCCATCGGCTACGAGCTACAAGCGCGACACTACGGCAAACGATCAGTGGTTCAGCAGGGGTCGGGCCGGTCGCTTGCAAAGGCGCATGTCGCCAAGCTGAAGCCCGGTACCCGTCTGCTTCGAAGCTGGCATGGCCGCTCGATTGCGGTGGTCGTCACCGACCAGGGTTATGTCTACAATGATCGCACCTATCGATCGTTGACGGCTATAGCACGCGAGGTGACCGGAGCTGGCTGGTCTGGGCCACGCTTCTTCGGCCTGCAGAACCCTGACCATGGCTAAGCCAACCTCATCAAGGGAGCAGCTGCGTTGTGCGGTCTACACGCGCAAATCAACCGAGGAAGGTCTGGACCAAGCCTTCAACAGCCTGGATGCGCAGCGCGAAGCCTGTGTTGCCTATATCCTCAGCCAGAAACATGAGGGTTGGACGCTGGTGCGCGATCAGTATGATGATGGCGGTTTCTCGGGCGGCACTATGGAGCGCCCTGCGCTCAAGCGGCTGCTGGCCGATGTCGAAGCCGGCAACGTCGATGTCATCATCGTCTACAAGGTCGACCGGCTCACCCGCAGCCTTGCCGACTTCGCCAAGATCGTCGAGATCCTCGACAAGCGCTCCGCCAGCTTCGTCTCGATCACCCAGGCGTTCAACACCACCACCAGCATGGGTCGGCTCACGCTCAACGTGCTCCTGTCCTTCGCGCAGTTCGAACGCGAGGTCACCGGCGAGCGCATCCGCGACAAGGTCGCTGCCTCCAAGGCCAAGGGCATGTGGATGGGCGGCAATGTGCCGCTTGGCTATGACGTCAAAGAGCGCAAGCTGATCATCAACCCTGCCGAAGCCGATGCAGTGCGCCACATCATGCAGCGGTATGTCGCGCTCGGGAATGGGCGCGAACTGATCGATGAACTGACCCGCACCGGCTATCGCACGAAGCAACATGGGAACCGCGGCGGCAATCCGTTCATGCGGGGACCGCTGTTCCACATTCTCTCCAACCGCATTTATCTCGGCGAGATGGTGCACAAGGATGTGAGCTATCCTGGCGAGCATGAGGCGATCATCAGCCAGGAGCTATGGGATGCCGTGCAATCCCGGATGGCTGAAAACCGTGTCATCCGCAGCCGTAAGAGCAACGCCAAGCATCCCAGTTTACTTGCTGGCATGGTGTTCGACGGCAGGGGGCGACGCATGTCGCCGAGCCATGCCGTCAAGACTGGCAAGCGCTATCGCTACTATGTCACCCCCGCCTCGAAGCTGACCGAAGCTGGTCCCGCCTGGCGGGTGCCCGCACATGATCTTGAGATGGCGGTTCTCCATGCGGTCACCAAGCTTCTGAACGATCGAGCAGCCATCGCAGATGCTGTTGGTGATCAGTCCTGCGACCTGCATGCCTCAGCGATTGAGTCAGCCGAGAAGCTTGCAGCCTTGCTGGACATCCCTGATCAACGACACATCATCGTCGAAGACCTGGTGTCGGTCGTTCGTCTCGATGAAGATCATGTGGAGGTCGATCTCGACAAGCCGTCCCTTCTCGCCAGACTTGGCATTGCTCATGATGGTTGCACAGGCTGCCTGACCATCACCACCGGTGTGACCCGTATCCGACGCACAAAGGATGTCCGGCTCATTATCAGAAATCACGACGGGCGTGCCGCCTCGCCTCCAGATGCAACGCTCGTTGCTCTCCTCCATGAAGCCCAAGCTGCGTTGAAGACGATGCTCGATCGTCCGCACCTATCGGTCAAGGACCTCTCGAACGAGCGGACATTTTGCCGCACGCGCTTTGGCAAGCTGCTCCGCATCGCGATGCTTGCGCCAGACATCGTCGAGAGTTGCATCGAGGGGACGCAGCCGGTCAGCTTGACGCCCAAACAACTTCTCAATGCCGACCTGCCGATCGACTGGAACGATCAGCGACGCGAACTCGGATTTTAGAACGTCAGCGCACGACCATCACGCCGCAGTGGGCGCGCTGCAGCGGTTGCGTTCGGCCACCTTGCTCCGCATTATTGTCGCTTCACCCCACGCAGGCCGTTCAGCCGTGCAGTTTGAAAAATGGCATACAGAGACGCTGCGGTTGATTCAGCCGGATTAGCGACGGAGACCGCGTCTCACGGCTGCACTGTTCACAGAGCCAGTCGCAAAGCCCCGGAAAGTGGGGGACATTTTCCTACTCCCAAAATTATCGTAACATACTGTTAAAAAAGGAAAATGGCTGGTGCACCGGAAGGGATTCGAACCCCTGGCCTCTGCCTTCGGAGGGCAGCGCTCTATCCAGCTGAGCTACCGGTGCGTTGTCGGGGCGCTTAGCAAAGCAAACGCCGCGCCGCCAGCCCTTCGCCTGCGAACTATTTCCCCGCGCCCGTCACCGGCTGGAATTTGCCGAGGCCACAACTCGCGCCCCGCGTGAGGCCAGGATCCATCAGTACCGTGATGATGTCGGTCGAGCAAAGCTGCGAGAGCGAGGTCTTGTAACTGAATCGCTGCTCGAATCCCAATTGCGGGCAGCGGTTCGGCAATATGCTGCGATAGACCTTGCCGCCTGTCATGTAGAAATCGATCGTCTGATCGTCGCGCACGCGGCTTTCGCGGATCTGGCGCAGGTTGATGCAGCTTTCCGCTTTGCCGGCGGGCTTGGCCGCTTTCCAGGCGTCCTTGTCCTGCTTGGCCGCGGCGGGTGACGCGGCAAGGGCGAGCGCGATAAGAGGAAGCGAATATCTCATCATCCTTCTCCTACGATGCGGCGCCTTTCGGGGCCGCCGTCTTCGGTCGAAACGCGCAGAGATCGGTAACGACGCATCGCCAGCATTCCGGTCGCCGCGCCTTGCAAATATAGCGGCCGTGCAGGATCAGCCAATGATGCGCGTGACGCCGGAAAGGTGCGGGCGTGACTTTTTCGAGCTTGAGCTCGACGGCGAGCACATTTTTGCCCGGCGCGAGGCCGGTGCGGTTGGAGACGCGGAAGATATGCGTGTCGACCGCGATCGTTTCCGCCCCGAAGGCGACGTTCATCACGACATTGGCGGTCTTGCGCCCGACGCCGGGGAGCTTCTCCAGCGCGTCGCGGTCGGCGGGCACCTGGCCGCCATGCTCGGCGATCAATCTTTCGGAAAGCGCGATGACGTTCCTGGCCTTCATGTTGAACAGGCCGATGGTCCTGATGTGCTGCTTCAGCCCCTCCTCGCCGAGCGCGACCATTTGTTCGGGCCTGCATACTTGCTGAAAGAGCTTCTTGGTGGCCTTGTTGACGCCGACATCGGTCGCCTGCGCCGACAGCACCACCGCCACCAGCAGGGTGTAGGGATTCACATAGGCAAGCTCGGTTTCGGGAACGGGATTGTCTTCGGCGAGACGACGGTAGAATTCGAAAACGTCCGCCTTCTTCACAGGCCGAGCACGTCGGTCATGTCATAGCGGCCGGCAGGCTTGCCGTTGAGCCAGAGCGCGGCCTTGATCGCCCCGCGCGCGAAAATCGCGCGGCTCTCGGCGCGATGGCCAAGCTCGATCCGCTCGCCCTCGGTCGCCAGGATCACCTGATGGTCGCCCGCTACCGATCCCCCGCGGAGTGCGGCGAAGCCGATCGCACCCTCGCGCCGCTCGCCGGTGATGCCGTCGCGGCCCCGATCGGAGACGTTTGCGAGATCGACGCCACGGCCCTTCGCGGCGGCATCGCCGAGCAGCAGCGCGGTTCCCGAAGGGGCGTCGACCTTGTGGCGATGGTGCATCTCGACAATCTCGACATCCCATTCCGGCCCGAGCCGAGCGGCCGCTTCGCGCACCAGGTACGCCAGGAGGTTCACGCCAAGCGAGGTATTCGCGGCCTGGAGCACGGCGACGCTCTTCGCCGCCCTGTCGATCGCCGCATGATGCTCCGCCGCGAGGCCGGTCGTGCCGATCACGATGGGACATCCACCCGTGACGGCGGCGTCGAGATGGGCGGCGAGAGCATCCGGGCGAGTGAAATCGACCAGTACGTCGCTTGCACCCGCGAGTTCGACAAGGCTGGCATAGGCGCCGTGCACCGTTCCCTCCTGGTCGATGCCTCCCGAAATCGCCGCGCCGAGTTGATCCGCCGCGATCGCGATCGCGCGGCCCATGCGGCCCTTGGCTCCCAATATGCCGATCCTGGTCATGAGGCATCCTTTCGATCCGTCCGCGTCATGCGTGAGCCTCAAGGAAACCGCAATATCGCGCCGAACTTGATCGTAATTCTCGCCTTTACAAGCCCGGCCCGGCGATCTTGGCCTTGGCGGTGGCCTGGCTCTTCGCGGAATCGTCGATCAGCTTGAGGATCGCCGACGCGCGCGGGTCACGTTCGGCATAGTCGCGCGCGCTCATGCCCGCGATATGATCCGCGATCTTGGGGTTGGCGCCACCCGCGAGCAGCAACCGCACGCTGACGACATCGCGGCGCTGGACCGCCACGATCAGTGCGGTCTCACCGCTATTGTTGCCAACATTGACGTTGGCACCGCCATTGATGAGAGCGATCGTGCCCTCGGGAAAACCGAGTTGGGAGGCGATGATGAGCGGCGTGTTGCCGGCATTATCCCGGACGTCGGGATTGGCGCCCTTGCCCAGCAGGAAGCGCAGCCAGAGATCGTCGCGCCGCTTGACGATGATGTGGAGCGCAGCCTCTCCGCTGTTAAAGTCGCGGGTGTTGACGATGGTCGGGTTCCCGCCGCTCAGGAACTCGGTCACCTTCGCCCCGTCGCGATCGCGCACGGCCTTGAGGAAGTTGTAGCTGTCAGAGAATTGCGCGAGCGCCGGCATCGCGAACAGCGCCGCAATCGTGGCGATCAAAAGCCTGAATGGCCGGGAATTTCGCCGAACCGACATCGAATCTCCCCCAGGGACGCTTGTCATCGGGCCCATAGCAAAGCATGTCTGGCCGCGCCATGAACAAAGCCCGTCTTCTGATCCTGTCCGCACTGGCGATGCTTGCGGCGTGCAACCGCCCCACCGAAGCTCCTCCGTTGGAAGGGGCGGCGATCGGCGGCCCGTTCACGCTCGTTGGCGAAAATGGGCAGCCCGTGCGAAGCAGCAGCTTCGACGGCAAATATCGGCTGATTTATTTCGGCTACACTTTCTGCCCCGATGTCTGCCCGGTCGACATGCAGACGCTGATGAAGGGGTATAAGGAATTCGAGAAGAAGGATGCCGAGCGTGCGGGCAGGGTCGTTCCGTTGTTCATCACGCTTGATCCTGCGCGCGACACGCCCGAAGTGCTGCGGCAATGGACCGACGCCTTCGATCCGCGCCTGATCGGTCTTACGGGGACGTTGGCGCAGGTCGACGCGGTCGCCAAGCAGTTCGCGGTCTATGTCAAGCGCGACAAGCCCGACGCGGATGGCGCCTATCTCGTCGATCATGCGCGCATGGCGCTGCTGATGGGCCCCAAAGGCGAGCCGATCGCGCTGATCCCGCATGACAAGGACGCCGCCGCTGTTGCGACCGAACTTGATCGCTGGGTACGATGAGCGAACGCCCCTTCTGGGAGACCAAGACGCTCCGCCAGATGAGCCGTGCACAGTGGGAATCGCTGTGCGACGGCTGCGGGAAGTGCTGCGTCCACAAGCTCGAGGATGAGGAAACCGGCGAGCTTTATCCCACCAACGTCGCGTGCCGCCTGCTCGATCGCCGCAGCGGGCGCTGCACCGATTACAAGCACCGCAAGGCGCTGGTGCCCGAATGTGTGCGGCTGGTGCCCGAGAAGCTCGATCAGATCGACTGGCTGCCGTCCACCTGCGCCTATCTGCTCCTGCATCGCGGCGAACCGTTGCCGGAATGGCATCCGCTGGTAACGGGCGACCCGGAATCGGTGCACAAGGCCGGCATGTCGGTGCGTGGCTGGACGGTTTCGGAGGATGAGGCGGGCGACCTCGAGCATCATATGGTCGAGCGCGTGCTCTGATGGCGCTGTTCCGGCGCGAACCTCCGGTCTTTGAGGGCGGCGGCAAGCGGCGCGAGCTGATCGTGACACCCAGCCCCCGCGCGCGGCGCATGCGCCTCACGGTGGATCCGCGCGACGGCAGCGTGCGGCTGACGCTGCCAAAGCGCTCCTCGCTGCGGCACGCGCTGGAGTGGGCCGAAGGCAAGCGGCCTTGGGTGGAAGACCAGCTTTCGCGCCTGCCGCTCGGCATGCCGATCTCTCCTGGCAGTGAAATTCCGCTGGAAGGCCAGCCGGTTCGATTAGACTGGCGTGCTGATCGGTCCAGAACCGTCAGGCGCGAGGCGGACGTCCTGATGGCTGGCGGGCCGATCGAATCCCTGTCGAACCGGATTCTCCGCTGGCTACGACAGGAAGCGCTGCGCGTATTGGAACAGGAAACCCGTGACATCGCAGTGCAGGCGGGCGTTGCGATCGGCAAGGTCGGGGTTGGAGATCCGGTCGGCCGCTGGGGGAGCTGCTCAGCGTCCGGCGATATCCGTTATAGCTGGCGCCTGATCATGGCACCGCCCAATGTTCGTCGAGCGACCGTCGCCCACGAGGTCGCGCATCGGCTCCACATGGATCACAGCCCCGCCTTCCATGCAGCCGCCGCCCGCCTCTTCGGCCGCGATCCCCGTCCGGAGGGACGCTGGCTGCGGGAAAACGGCTCGATGTTGCACTGGGTCGGCCGCGAGGGCTGACGCGCGCATATCCGCGTCATTCCCTCAGGCGGCGAGCTTCCGCAGCACGTACTGCAGGATTCCGCCGTTGAGGAAATATTCCAGCTCGTTGACCGTATCGATGCGGCAACGCGCCTCGAAGCGATCGACGCTGCCGTCGGCGCGGGTGATCTTGACCGGCACCATCTGGCGCGGGCGGAGGCCGGCGACGCCTTCAATGGTGAAGGTCTCCGATCCGTCGAGCTTTAGCGTCTTGCGGTCGGTGCCCTCCGCGAACTGGAGCGGCAGCACGCCCATGCCGACGAGGTTCGAGCGATGGATACGCTCGAAGCTCTCGGTAATCACGGCGCGCACGCCGAGCAGGTTGGTGCCCTTGGCCGCCCAGTCGCGCGACGAGCCGGTGCCATATTCCTTGCCCGCGACGATCACGAGCGGGGTGCCGTCGGCCTTGTGGCGCATGGCGGCGTCGTAGATCGCCATGGTCTCGCCCTTGTAGCTGGTCATGCCGCCTTCGACGCCCGGCACCATCTCGTTCCTGATGCGGATGTTGGCAAAGGTGCCGCGCATCATCACGTCATGGTTGCCGCGCCGCGCGCCATAGCTGTTGAAGTCGGCCTTGGTGACCTGATGCTCCATCAGGAAGCGTCCGGCCGGGCTGTCGACCTTGATCGATCCGGCAGGCGAGATGTGATCGGTTGTGATGGAGTCGCCCAGGATCGCGAGCGGCTTGGCCTCGATGATGTCGCCCACGGGAGCGGGCGTCATCGACATGCCCTCGAAGTAGGGCGGGTTGGCGACATAGGTCGATCCGGCGCGCCACGTATAGGTGTCGGAGCCCTCGACGTCGATCTTCTGCCAGTGCGTGTCGCCAGTGAAGACATTGGCGTAGCGGCTGGCGAACATGTTGCTGTCGATGCACGACGCGACCGTCGCGGCGACCTCGGCGGTCGTCGGCCAGATGTCCTTCAGATAGACCGGCTTGCCGTCGTTGCTGGTGCCGATCGGCTCCGCGGTAATGTCCTTGGCGGTGGTGCCGAACAGCGAATAGGCCACCACCAGCGGCGGCGAGGCCAGATAGTTGGCGCGCACATCCGGCGAGACGCGGCCCTCGAAATTGCGGTTGCCCGAGAGGACCGCGCTGGCGACGAGGTCATTCTCGTTGATCGCCTTGGAGATCGGATCGGGTAGCGGGCCCGAATTGCCGATGCAGGTGGTGCAGCCATAGCCGACGAGGTTGAAGCCGATCGCGTCGAGATCCTCCTGAAGCCCAGCCTTGGCGAGATAGTCGGTGACGACCTGGCTCCCCGGCGCGAGGCTGGATTTGACCCAGGGTTTGCGCTCGAGGCCCAGCGCCCGCGCCTTGCGGGCGACCAGGCCCGCAGCAACCAGCACGGAGGGGTTCGAGGTGTTGGTGCAGCTCGTGATCGCGGCGATCACGACATCACCATGGCCGAGATCGTGGCTGGCACCCTCCACAGCGACACGCTTGTCGCCTTCGTCGCCCTTCTTGTAGCCGGTCGCGAGTTCGTTGTTGAACCCTTCGTCGACCGAATTCAGCAGCACGCGGTCCTGCGGGCGCTTCGGCCCGGCCAGCGAGGGCTGCACAGTGCCCATGTCGAGTGCGAGCGTGTCGGTGAACACCGGATCGGGCGAGGCGACGTCGCGCCACATGCCCTGCGCCTTGGAATAGGCCTCGACGAGCGCGACCTGCTCTTCGCTGCGGCCGGTGAGGCGCATGTAGACGAGGGTCGCGTCATCGACCGGGAAGAAGCCGCAGGTCGCGCCATATTCCGGCGCCATGTTGGCGATGGTCGCGCGATCGGCGAGGCTCAGCGCGTCGAGGCCGGGCCCGTAGAATTCAACGAAGCGGCCGACCACGCCCTTGGCGCGGAGCATCTGGGTGACGGTCAGCACCAGATCAGTTGCGGTGATGCCTTCGGTGAGCGTGCCGGTCAGCTTGAAGCCGACGACCTCGGGGATGAGCATCGAGACCGGCTGGCCGAGCATCGCCGCTTCCGCCTCGATGCCACCCACGCCCCAGCCGAGTACGCCGAGGCCGTTGACCATGGTGGTATGGCTGTCGGTGCCGACGCAGGTGTCGGGATAGGCGATGGTCGCGCCGTCGGGCGCGGTCGAGGTCCACACCGCCTGGGCGATATGCTCGAGATTGACCTGGTGGCAGATGCCGGTGCCCGGCGGGACGACCTTGAAATTGTCGAGCGCCTTGGAGCCCCAGCGCAGGAACTCATAGCGCTCGCCGTTGCGCTGATATTCCAGCTCGACATTCTCGTTGAACGCCTTGGGCGTTCCGAAGCTGTCGACCATCACCGAATGGTCGATGACGAGGTGGACCGGCACCAGCGGGTTGATCTTCTGCGCGTCGCCGCCGAGCTTGCCCATCGCGTCGCGCATCGCGGCGAGATCGACCACGCAGGGGACGCCGGTGAAATCCTGCATCAGCACGCGCGCGGGCCGATACTGGATCTCGCGCTCGGACGTGCGTTCCTTCTGCCAGTCGATGATCGCCTGGACGTCATCGGGCGTGACGGTCACGCCATCCTCGAACCGGAGCATATTCTCCAGCAGCACCTTCATTGAGAAGGGGAGACGCGAGACATCGCCATATTTCTCCGCCGCCTTGGCGATCGAATAATAATCGTAGCGCTTGCCGCCCACCTCGAGCGTTGCGCGTGTCTTGAGCGTGTCCTGGCCGACGGTCGTCATCACTGTCTCCCTTTCCCGGAGGTGAAGGCGCGAGTGGGGGAGGCCGCGCCGGGTTCTTTTCGCAATTGCGAGATTCGCGGCGGCTATAGCGAGCACACGCCCACAGGAAAAGAGGCGCACGGTAACGCTTTTTTTCATTTCCGGGCCTAAGTCTGCGCGCGCGATGAGCGGAGCAGAAAATGGCGACACAAGCAGGTAATCTGGGCAGCGCCGTCCGGGGATTTGGAAAACTGTTCGGCGCCCGCGCTCAGGAAGAGGCCGGGGTCGTTTCGGATGAGCCGGCCGCGGAGGCGCCGCAGCCCGTTGATGAAGCTGCGTTGGCCGAGGCCCAGCGCCGTTCGGACGAGGCAGCCGCCGAGCTTGACCGCTATCGCGCGATCCTCGCCAATGTCAGCGCCTTCCTGCTCGAGCATGCGATCGAACCGCTGCCCGATCATTATGCGCTCGCCTATCGTCACCGCATCGCCGGCGAGCCGGGACTGGGGCAGGACATCGCCGCGCTCATCCGCGACGGTCATGCGACGATCGAGGCGATCCGCGAGAATGAAGGCGCGCTCAGCATCGCGCTGCTGGCGACGCTCGTCCAGCAGGCGCAGCAGCAGCTTGCCGACGTCGCCGCGCTGGCGCGGCGGTCGGGCGAGGAGGCGCGCGCCTATGGCCAGGCGCTCGAGGAGAATATCGCCGAGCTGGCGCCGACGATCGCCAGCCATCCGGTGCTTGGATCACTGGTCGGCCTGACCCGCATGATGATCGAGAAAACGGCCGCCGCCGAAAACCAGATGCGGCAGTCCGCATCGCAGATCGAGACGATGCGCGACAATCTCGATCAGGCGCGCGAACAGGCGGAAACCGATGCGCTGACCGGTCTGTTCAACCGCCGTGCCTTCGAGCGCGAGCTGGGCGCCGCCTGCGAACGCGCAAAGATGAATGGCACGCCGCTGGCTCTGGCCTTTTGTGATGTCGATCATTTCAAGAACGTCAACGACACCCATGGCCATGATATCGGGGATCGAGTGCTCTCCTTCATCGCCAAGGTGCTGCTCGAAAATGTCGGCAAACGCGGCATCGTTGCCCGGCATGGCGGTGAGGAATTCGTGATTCTGTTCGACGGCATGACGCCGGAGGATGCTTATGAGATCGTCGACATCGCCCGCTATGACCTGGCCAAGCGCAATATCATCGATCGCAACGCGGGCCAGGCGATCGGCACCGTCACCCTTTCGGCCGGTGTGGCGGGGCTGGGGCTCGATATGAACATCTCGACCATGCTCCGCCGCGCCGACCGCGCCCTTTATCGGGCGAAACGCGACGGTCGCAACCGGGTGCTGCTCGCCGATAACGATCTTGCCTCGGTGAATCCGGATCGGCCACTGCCCTGAGGAGGGGCTTGCCGTCCACACCATCATTGTAATTCGCAATTTCGCCGTAATTACGGCCTGACCCGCCGTCACTCGACACTCGGTTACATCAAGCCCATCGACTTTGAACGTGAAGCTGGGGTGGCTGAATGAGCCTATCCCGATGCCCGCCGAATCACCAGCCAGCAACAAGCCAGGTCTGGTCAATCAGACATGAAGCGCGTATCAGATAACATCGATTAAGGTTGAAATGTTTTTCGCATTTTTTTGGATGTGGAGGTGCGGGAAGGAGCTAACCGTGACGTCTTGGTTTGAGACGTTCGGAAGGGGGTCCGTGTCGGCGGCTCGCTGAGATGTGATTTAGCTCGACTCCTCCGTTTGTTCTGTTGCGTGTAAGTTTGGAGTCTCGTTGATGCGTACGTCTCCCGGCACTGTCCAAGCACCATCTCGCCGACCCAGCGGCCATTTCTCCGACTATGTAAAGATCGCGCGGCTTGATCACGGTACGAAGCACATCTTCATAATCCCAGGCGTTGCGCTCGCCTGCCTGCTGCGCGGACGTGAGACCGATCAGAATATCCTGTCGATCATGCTCGGTCTGGTTGTCGCGGTCTGCATTGCTTCCGCAAATTACGTCATAAACGAATGGCTGGATCGCGATTTCGATCGACATCATCCTACGAAATCCCGCCGGTCAGCGGTGCAGCGCGAACTACGCGGCGGTCTGATTCTCATCGAATGGCTGCTGTTCGTAGGCGTTGGCCTCGCGGCGGCGGCATGGGCCAGCATGACCATGTTCGTGGTCGCCGTGCTTTTCGCTGCTCAGGGGATCATATATAATGTGCCCCCGATCAGAACCAAGAATCTCGCCTATCTCGATGTGATGTCGGAAGCCGTGAACAACCCGTTCCGGCTCATGATCGGCTGGACGATGATCGATCCGACCACATTGCCCCCCGCCTCCATTGTCCTTGCCTATTGGCTGGGGGGGGCATTCCTGATGGGTGCGAAACGCCTCTCCGAATACCGGCAGATCGTTGCCTCCCATGGCAAGGATCTGCTGGTGCGATATCGGCAAAGCTTCGCGGGCTATAGTGAAGTGTCGCTGACCGTTTCCTGTTTTATATATGCCATGCTGTCCAGTTTCTTTCTGGCGGTCTTTCTGATGAAGTATCGCATAGAATATATCTATGTGATGCCGTTTGTGGTGGCGATATTCGGCCAGTATCTTGCTCTTTCCATGAAAACAGATTCTTCGGCTCAGCATCCGGAGAAGCTTTTCAAGGAAAAGGATTTGATAATGATGTCCATAATCGTTGCTCTCATGTTCGTCATAGCCACGGTAGTAAATATGCCTTGGCTCGATAAGTTGACGACGCAGTCATACATTTCGGTCAAAAGCGTAGAGTCAATTTTACTGAAGATGGTGAATTAGTATTGTTGCAATGGGGGGTGTTCGTGAACAGGGGATATGGAAAATATGCCACTGATCGAAAGTCTTTCCATTCCATTCCAATATTCTATCTACTGTTATTAACATCGTCACTGATTTTCATAAATTTAGGTGTCTTTCATTTATTTAACGCGGAAACGTCTTATACGGCCAACCTTAGGCCATACATGCCGTCGGCGTTGCTTATCATCTTGCTTCTGGCGGTTTTTGGCGCTTCATATCCCATCCGGATATATGCGGGCTTCGAAAAATTCGGGAAAGTACATGTCGTTGCCGGGATCATCATATTCTCGACGATAGCGCTGCTCATACGCAAGTTTGTCTTTCACGATTTCCTCACCACCGACGAATTTGTCTACAATTTTCAGGCCCAGACTTACCTTCATGGCCGCGCCTGGAATCCGGCCCCGCCGCTGGGCCAGGCGATGAATCCCCAATTCATTGCGCTCGCGGATGGAAAATGGTTTGGGATGTATCCGCCGGGATGGCCCCTGATATTGATGTCGGTCTTCCTCCTGCATCTGCCGCCGGAGGTCTGCATCATAGGACTGATCGCGTCGGTCGTGTGGCTCCTGAGCATGCTACTCGCGGATGTCGGCGAGGGCTCTTCGCCAGCTCTGGGGCTCGCGATGCTGATCACGGCACCGTTTACACTGTTCAATGGCGCGACTCTCTACGCTCACATGGAAAGTTGCGTGTTCGTGCTGCTGGCCGCGTTGGCCGCGAGGCGGGCGCTCGACAGGCGCCTGCTGAGGTGGGCGATTCTGGCCGGTATCGCGCTTGGAATGCTGGGGATCAGCCGCTCGCTGTCCGCCATCGTTGTCGCGATACCCATTGCCTTGGCGATCTTGCTTTCCGGCGATCGCGTCAAGCTGGGACTCGGCCTTGCTATCGGCGGGGCGCCGTTCGCGGCAATTCTGCTATTTTACCAGAAAGTTCTGACCGGCAGTCCCTTCAAATCACCATATTGGCTGGCGGGCCGTTCAATTGACCATCTCTATTTCGATCCGCATTCGATCTTCAAGGGCATGATACTGACGGTGAAGCGGCTTGCCGAAATCAGCCTGTGGACTACCCCCATCCTCATTCTGCTTGTCGCGGCCGCGTTGCTGATAAAGGCGAGAGGCCGAAAGCTGGATTTCGTCGATTTCATCTTTCCGTCGGCCGTGATCGGCTACATCTTCTATCCCCTCAGCCCGATATCCCAGTATGGCCCGCGCTATCTCTTCGAATTCTGGCCCGTGGCGATCGTGGCGATCATCAGCGCGTTACCGGTGCTGGGCGAGAGATATCGTGCCCATGGACGGGCGCTCCTGCTTCTATCCTGCGTCTATGGGCTCGTGCTGACGCCATTTCTCGTCGGGGAATATGGCAGGTTGTTCCAATATAACATCCAGGCCCGGCCCGAGACAGTCGCGCGGCAAATCGGCAGGGCAATACTATGCATAAGGCCAGCCCCGGCTACCGGCTATAATCCTGGCGTTCGCAACGACATAAACCTTTCCGCTCCTATTCTTGAGACTGACTGCTCGAAGGTTTCCGTCACCCAGGTATCCGCCGCTTTTCCGGACCGGGCCGTATGGATATATGATGCGGCACCTTTTCCTACGCCAGGCAGGCTGCGACTCTTCGCGCCCGCCAGGAATTTGGCGGTAACGCCGTCTGACGCGTTCGCTCCCGCTCCATCGCGCCCCACCGCTTTGAAACCGGTGGAACGCGGCGGAGCGGCTGAAGAATCCGGCCTGATCGGCCGGCTCGTATCATGGATTATCGATGTCATCGGCGCGACCGGATATTTGGGCGTGATGGCCTTGATGGCGATAGAAAGCGCGTGCGTGCCGATGCCTTCCGAGGTGATAATGCCATTTGCCGGATATCTGGTGTACCTCGGCAAGCTGAATCTTATCGGCGTGGCAACGGCGGGTGCTCTGGGATGCAATATCGGATCAGCTTTTGCCTATTATGCCGGCGCCTATGGAGGGCGCGCGTTTGTCCGGCGCTGGGGTAAATGGCTTCTTCTAAGCGGGCGTGACCTCGACCGGGCGGAAGCATTCTTCGAGCGTTATGGAAGCAGCGCGGTCTTTTTCGGCCGGTTGCTGCCGGTCATTCGCACCTTCATAGCCTTTCCTGCCGGAATGGCGCGTATGAACCTCCTGAAATTCCACGTTTACACGTTTCTTGGATCCTGGCCCTGGTGCCTGGCGTTAGCCTGGATAGGCATGCGCTTGGGAGATGCCTGGAATTCGGATCCGCGCTTGAAAACCATCCTTCACAGCCTGGATGCCGTTATCATCCTTGCGGTGGTCCTCGCGATAGCACTGTTCGTCTGGCGCCACCTCCGCGAAATGCGGCAGGAAGGATTTCGGTGACAGTTTACTAATTGTGCTTGGAGAGCTACGGTCGCGCTGTGGCTCGTCTTCCCCGTCTCGTCCTGCCCGGCCTGCCCTATCATGTGACCCAGCGCGGCAATCGCCGCGCGCCCACATTCTTCGAGGAAGCGGACTATGCGCTCTATCGCGATCTCATCGCGGAAGCGGCGCGGCGGGCGGGCACGGAAATCTGGTGCTACTGCCTGATGCCCAACCATGTTCACATGATCGTGGTGCCTTCGGACGAGGATGGGCTGCGGCGGACGTTCGCGGATGCGCATCGACGCTATACGGGTTTCATCAATGAATTACCAATGAATTACGGTGACAGAATTACGGTGACAGTTTACTTAATCCCCTAATTGGCTTTGCACGCACCAATCACTTTCCTACACTCCCTCACCTGTGCCATGCCTACTGTGGTTCTCCGACGCGTGAATCGCGGAGCCCGCCTAGTTCGTCGTACGAATCTATCGCTTGGACTGACTTTCACCGCAACGTCGCGTTACTTTCGTTACCTTCGGCGCCAATTACAGTGCTAACTGGCTTTCCACATCGCAGCCTGTTCCAACTGGACCCCGGCCTTCGCCGGGGAACAGCGTCCGCCGCGCTCCCGAAAGCGCCCTAACTCTCCAGCGTCGCCATCAGGCGGTAACCGACCCCCGTCTCGGTGACGATGAGCTGCGGCTCGCCCGGATCGACTTCGAGCTTCTGTCGCAGCAAGGTCATGTAGGTGCGCAGATTCTGGCCGTCGGCCGCCGGATCGTTCCAGCCGGCGAGGAGCAGTTGCCGTCGCGTCACGACCTGCCCGGCGTGGCGACACAGCGCCTCTAGCAGGGCGAACTCCTTCGGAGAGAGTTTCACCTCCTCGCCATTGAACTGAACGCGGTGGGTGGCGAAATCGACGGTAAGCTCTTTCGAGCGGAAGGTCTCCGCCGGCGCATTGGCGGTCGATCGCCGCAGCGCCGCGCGGATGCGCGCCATCAGTTCGTCGATGCTGAACGGCTTGTTGAGATAATCGTCGGCGCCGCCGTCGAGCGCGGCGATTTTCTCCGTCTCCTGGTGACGGGCGGACAGGACGATGATCGACCGGCAACTCAGGGCACGAAGATTGCCGATGATCTCCTTGCCGTCCGCGTCCGGCAGACCGAGATCGAGCAGCGCCACGTCATAGGCCGCCTGCCGCGCCCGCCGCAGCGCTTCGGCCGCGCTGCCCGCCGTCGAGACGCGATAGTGCTGCGCGGCCAGCACCGGCCTCAGCGTTTCCGCGATGGCGGGCTCGTCATCGATGATCAGGATCTGCTCAGGCATCTGCATCAACCTCCGATAATCCTTTCGCCAGCGGCAGCGCTATGGCGATCTCCAGCCCACTGCCCGCCGCGTGGGGGCTGTGCCCGGCAATCGTGCCTCCGAACGCTTCCACGAAGCCTTTGGCTATGAACAAGCCCAGTCCCTGGCCATTGCTATGCCTTGAGTGACCGCTGCGGAAGAAGGGTTCGAAAATGCGATCGATGGTCTCGCCCGCGACGCCGCGTCCATTGTCGCGGATGACGATCTCGGCATTGTCCTCGACGATTTTGACGATCACCGCGATTTCGCAGTCCGGATCGGTGTAGGTGAAGGCGTTCTCGAGAATGTTGAAGAACACCTGCTCGAGCATGGCAGGGTTGGCCATGACGATCACCGGCATGCGCGGCCATTGCTTCCTGATGATGTGGCCCGGCCCCGTGGCGCGGGCCGACGCGATCGCCTTGCCCAGCAGCTCGATCGCGTCCGCCGGCTCGGATTGCAACGCCGCGACACCGCCCTGCAATCGGCCGAAGCTCAGCAGCTTGGCGGTGAACTGGTCGAGGCGTGCACACTGATCCTCGATGGTTTGCAGCATCTGTTCGCGCACCTCGGGGGAAAGCGTTTGCCCGAAGCTTTTTAGGCTGGTGGCGGACGCGGAGATTGCCGCGATCGGGGTGCGGAGATCGTGCGATATCGAGGAAAGGATGGTCGTCTTCAGATTTTCCGAACGCTGGCGCGCTTCGCTTTCGGCGCGCTCTTCCAGCAGGTGGCAGCGATCGACCGCCATCGACAGGAGATTGACGAAAGCAGGGAGATCGACGTCCTGTACGGCCAACGGATATGGTTCCGCCGCCCCTGCTTCCGGGCGCGGCATGTCGAGTACCTGCAGCAGTGCCGTTCGCTCGGATTGTCCGATATGATCTGTAAGATAAGGTCGGACGTGATTGCGGACGATGTCGCCCGATACCGTGGAAGCGAGCGCTTGCGCCACATCCTCGATACGGACGGCATTCTGGAGCTTGCCGCTGAACTCCAGCAGCAGGTCCAGTTGGCGGCGCGCCTTTTCGGCAAGTTCGGCCCGGTCCTTCAGCCGTCCGGCCAACGTCCCCGAGAGTAGCGCGGCGAAGTTGAAGCCGAAGAGCGGAACATAATAATCCAGGCTCGGGTTGCTGAAATGCAACGCCGGATTGCGGATCAGCCCGCTATAGATGAACGACGCGACGATCGCGGCGATCAATCCGGAGCGAAGTCCCCGTGTCGCTCCGATTATCATCACGCCCATCACATAGACGAGCGACGATGTAATCGGGCGCTCGGTGATGTGGGCGGCATAGGATGCGATCGTTACCGCCACGAAAAGCAGGATGGTGAGCGGCATCGAATTTCGGAGCGCGCTGGCCGATCGTTGCCGGATGATTTCGATTCTCAAGAAATGCTCGCCCCCTCCGCTTCCCCGGCGCGACCACTATCATCTGCCGATTTGCCTGTCGTGCGCTTTCGGCGACGGCTTCTGGACTGCGCCGAGGCAGTCTTCAGGCGATGCAGAGCGCCTTATCGTGCGAGCAGGGCGCGCGCCTGGCTCGCGATCTGGGCGAGCATCGCCGCGCTTGGCGCTTCGGTCTGAGCGCGCTGGATCAGGGCGCGGAACTGCTCGACCGCCGCCGCGTGGTCGGCCAGCCAATGGTCCACCGTCGCAACCGGATCGCTTCCCCGGTTGCGCGCCAGGAAATCCAGGCGAAGCTGCTCGAAATCGCGCGCGAGACCGGCGATCAGCAGGCGCTCCCAGCCATCGGCCGGCGCGAAGCGGCCGACCGCGCCATGCGCCCAATCCAGCCCCAGCGCTTCGCCGAGCCGCACATAGGCGCGGCTCGCGGCGACCTCATCCATGCCGGATGTACGGGCCAGCGCCGCATTTCCGATCGCGCCGTCGAGTTCCTGCAGCCGAATAATTCTGGCGATCAGCTTTTCGCTCGCGCCCGTTCCCGCGAGCCGCAGCCGCAAGGCTTCGGAAGCGAGCTTGACCTCCTGCTTGAGAAGCGTCGGAAGCGCGGCGTCCACCTTCGTCAGGCCCTCTCCGAGCATCGCGACGGCTTCCGCCGGACTGTGCTGACCGGCCGTCGACCGCAGCAGATCGGCAATGTGGCGCCGGACGGCCATGCCGGCGACCGCCAGCAGTTCGAGGCGCCCGTCCTCGCTGACGCTTTCAGCCTCGATCGTTTCCCAGAGGCTCTGCACGTCCAGGATCCGGTCTACCGTCACAAAGGCCGAAGCGACCTGCGCGATGCTAACCGCCTCTTCCTCGGCCAGTTCGAACGGAATTACGACGCCGAGCCGATTGACGATGCGGTTGGCAAGCTTGGTTCCGATGATCTCATCGCGCAGGCGATGTTCGACGATCGCCTTGCCGAAACCATTCCGCATGGCAGGCGGAAAGGCGTTCAGCAGCAGCGGCTCGAGCAGCGGATCCTTGACCAGATCGGATCGCTCGATCGCCGATTGCAACGCGAGCTTCGAATGGGAAAGCAGGACAGCGAGTTCGGGTCTGGTAAGCCCGCGCCCATCCTGCGCACGCCGGTTCAGAACGTCGTTGCCGCCCAGGCCCTCGACCGCACGGTTCAGACGCCCCTGCGCTTCCAGCATCTCGATGACGCGGATATGGCTAGGCAGCATCTTCGCGGCGCCGCGCTCGCTCAGCGACAGCGCAAGCGTCTGCAGCCGGTTGTCCTCAAGCACCAGCGCGGCGACGTCGTCGGTCATCGCCTTGAGCAGGGCATTGCGGTCGTCAGGCTTAAGTCGTCCCTCGATCATCTCACGGTTGAGCGGGATCTTGATGTTGACCTCGTTGTCGGAACAGTCGACGCCGGCCGAGTTGTCGATGAAATCGGTGTTGATCCGGCCGCCCTGCGCCGCGAACGCGATGCGCCCCGCCTGGGTGACGCCGAGATTGGCACCTTCGCCGATCGCCTTGGCGCGGATATCCTCGCCATTGACGCGATGCGCGTCGTTGGCTGGATCGCCAACCTGGGAATTGGCCTCGGCTTGCGCCTTTATGTAGGTGCCGATCCCACCGAACCAGATCAGGTCGACCTGACTCTTCAGGATCGCCACGATCAGCCCGGACGGATCGATGCTGTCCTCGCTGAGCTGGAGCATCGCCTTGACCTCGGCCGAGAGTGGGATTTCCTTCTGGGTGCGCGGAAATATGCCGCCGCCCTTCGAAATCAGCTTCTCGCCATAATCGGCCCAGGAAGAGCGCGGCAGGGCGAACAGCCGCGCGCGTTCCTTCCAGCTTTTCGCGGAATCGGGGTCGGGATCGAGGAAGATGTGCCGATGGTCGAAGGCCGCGACCAGCCTGATCGTCTTGGAGAGCAGCATGCCGTTGCCGAACACGTCGCCCGACATATCGCCGCAGCCGACGACCCGGATCGGCTCGCTCTGCACGTCGACGCCCATTTCCGCGAAATGGCGTTGGACCGAGATCCAGCCGCCGCGCGCGGTGATGCCCATCGCCTTGTGGTCGTAGCCTTGGCTCCCGCCGCTCGCGAAGGCGTCGCCGAGCCAGAAGGCGCGGTCGATCGCGATCCCGTTGGCGACGTCGGAGAAGGTGGCGGTGCCCTTGTCGGCCGCCACCACGAAATAGGGATCGGCATCGTCGCGGATCGTCACGCCATCGGGATGGACAATCCCGCCCTCGACGATATTGTCGGTGAGCGAGAGCAATGTGCGAATGAAGATGCGGTAGCTCTCGGTCCCTTCGGCGAGCCACGCGTCGCGATTGGCGGGCGAAGGCAATTGCTTCGGATAAAAACCGCCCTTCGCGCCTGTCGGCACGATAACGGCGTTCTTCACGACCTGCGCCTTCATCAGGCCAAGGATCTCGGTACGGAAATCGTCCCTGCGGTCGGACCAGCGCAGCCCGCCGCGCGCGATCGGCCCCCCGCGCAGGTGAATGCCCTCGACACGCTGGCTGTAAACCCAGATTTCCCGCCACGGCACCGGCGCGGGCAGCCCCGGCACGGCCTTGCTGTCGATCTTGAAGGCAAGCGCTTCCTGGCCTGCCGGGCTGAAGGCATTGGTTCTGAGCGTCGCCTTCACCAACGCGCGCAGCCAGCGCAGGATACGGTCCTCGTCGATGGCCGAGACCGCCGCGAGTGCTATGTCGATAGCTTCGTCCGCCTTGGCGGCCGCCTTTTCGCTGCGCGCATCCGGATCATGGAGGGCATGGAACAGCGCGATGATCGACCGCGTCGCCGCCGGCGCGTGCCTGAGCGCGTCGACCACGGTCTGCAGACCATAGGCGAGGCCCGCCTGACGCATATAGCGAAACCAGGCGCGGAGCAGCAGTACCTCGCCTGGGTCTAGCTCCGCCGACACGATGAGCTGACTGAAGGCGTCATTCTCGGCCTTGCCCTCCAGAACCTCCGTTAGCGCTTTTTCGACCACATCCGCGCGCGCCATGAGCCGGTCGGCGACCGCGCCGGATTCGACGCTCACCATGAATTCGTAGATTTGCGCCTCGACCTGGCCGGCCAGGCGCGTCGGGACTTCCTTGAGCGCCCGAAAACCGAAATTCTCGAGCACTGGAACCACATCGGAAAGCATTACCAGCCCTTGGCGGTAGATCTTGAGCCGCATCGTCTCGGCCCGATCGGTCGGCGCGCGGTAGAGCCGGGCGCCACGAGCTTCCGAACCGGCCAATGCCGCGAGGCGGATGATATCGCGGGCAGCCTCGCGCGGATAGTATCGCTCGCGATAGGCGGCCGGAAAGCTGGCAGCCCACCCGAGCGCAAGCCGGCTCGCGCGCGTGGGCGATACATCCTCGCGCAGGGCCGCTTCGACCGCTGGCGCCCATCCGCGCAACATTTCGCCAATCTGCCGATCCAGGTCCGCCTCGTCGGGAATCCTGCCCTGATCGCCCAGATCGATCGTGAACCGCAGCATGGCGAGATCGCCATCGCCCAGCTCCATTGCCCAGGAGGCGATCGACGCCTGCGCGGCCTGGCTAAGGAGATCACCGATCAGGCGCCGCCGCGCGGTGGAAAGCTCCTCGCGCGACAGCCAGACGAAGGCAAAAAGGTGACGCTCGAGCGGGTCGGGCACCAGCATCAGCTTCGGGCGGGGCCGATCGGCAAGTGACATGACGTTGAGCGCGAGCCGTTCAAGATGAGCGGGATCGAAGCTGACCAGCAGATCGTGCGGCAGCGACTGAATCGCATGACGCAACGCCTTGCCGGCATGGCCCCGTGGATCGAAGCCAAAACGCTCCTCCAGCGAATCGAGGCGTGCACAGAGCACCGGCACCTCGTCGGACGGTGCGTTGAGCGCGGAGCTGGTCCAGAGACCGGCGTGAATGGAAAGACCGGAAACCGATTTGCCCCGGCGTATGGGCACCACGATCAGATCCATCGCGACCAGGCGATGCACCGCCGCCAGGCGACTGGATTTGAAGATCAGCGGCGTTTCCCGGCCGTCGGCGAACAGCGCAAACGCCTTGGCGCGATCGCGATCGGACCAGAGTGGGGTCGCATCGACCCGCATCGTCCCCAACGGCGCTTTCCAACCTGCGTCGGCATCCTCGGTCACATGACCAAGCAGGGTGAAATTATTCTCCTGAAACCAGCGGAGCAGCGCGGCGCTTTCGTCGTCGGGCATTCCGTCGGCGTCCGCGTTGAGCGCCTGACTGAGCAGCGACCAATCCTCGACCGCCGCGCGTACCTGGGCCAGCGCCACCGAGATGTCGTGATCGAGCTGGCGGCGAACGCGCGCATCGGCGCGCTCGATTTCCATATAGATGATGGACTCCCGCAGCTCGCCAGCGCCTCCCGACCGTGACAGCGCGATCAACTCGCCCTCGGTATCGCGCCGTACGGAGACAACCGGGTGAAGCAGGCGATCAATCTCCAACCCGTGCGCCGCGACCGCCAGTGCGACGGTATCGACCAGGAAGGGCATGTCGTCGTTGATCGCGACAAGCTGCATCCGGCGACGTCCGTCGAAGTTCAGGCCCGAGGAGATGTTCAGCGCGGGCTTTCCCGGCGTCCGTCGGTTCGCGGTTTCGGCGACGAAGGCGACGATGCGATCGAAATCCTCGCGGGAAAGATTCTCCGTTTCGCCCGGCAGGGCGCTTTCCGCGAGCGCCTCGCGCAATGCGGCCGGAATGGACTTTCCGGCATTGTCGATGGGAAATGTGCCGCGCACGTTCATCTTCGCTCTCCTTCGAGCCCGTCCGCATCGTTGTGCCGGGCTATAGACCTCGCCGCAGAGCGAGACCAGAGCGTGAATAATGCGCGATTAGTGTTTCAGATGTCTTGCCGCGCGAAGGATTTCGGCGGAGTCCGCCTCCGCCAGGCTCACCACCGCGAAGCTGCCGTCGGCTTCGCGCCGCGCAATCAGGCTGACGAAGGGGCTGGCTACCCCGTCAAGCGAAAGCGCGGCGATGGCCGGTGCCGAGGCGAGCCGCGCGCGTGCCGTGCGCTCGCGATCGGGCTTGACCGCCGGCCGACGCAAGGCGCGCTCGGCCTGCACCATGGCCTTGAGTCCGCCGGTGTAGGAATCCAGGAAGGCCGGAAGCGACCGGGCGGGAAGTTGCCGCCGCATCGCATGATTGAGCACCGCAGCATATTCGGCGAGCCGGGTCTTGTCGTAGGTCACGCCGAAGATCAGCTTGACCAGCGGCGTCATCGGCGCGCGATCCTGCGCCTTGAGGCCGCTGTCTTCCAGGATCTCGAAATAGGCCGCGGGGTCATCGGCCGCCGCCAGCGCGAAATCATAGGCCTGGCCAAGCGCAGCATAGAGCGCGGCACGGCTGCGCTGTTCGCTGAATCCCAGCGCTTCGGCGGTTTCGCGCGCGATCGCAAGCTGATCATAGAGCGCGGCGGCCTGGGGAAGCCCTTGGGTTTCGAGTGAGAGCGGATTGAGGGCGGGCGGCGCGAACTGGGCCAGCACTTCCACCTGGCGTGCAGCGCTCGGCCCCTCGGCCCAGATCGGCGCGGCGGGCTGCGGCGCAGGCGGCTCGGCCAGCACGCCGGCGACGGCGCGGCGCACCTCGTCGTCCATTTCGACCTCGACGACGTCCTTCCAGTTGATCACGCCATAGATGAAATCGATCTCGTCCCCGTTCGAGGAGAATGGCATCAGGATGCCCCGATACATGGTCGGCAGGCCGCGATGGCTGACATATTCGGCCTCGAAGCCGATCGGCGCGCGGTTGGCGATGATCTCCAGATAATGGTCGGTCAGCCGCGACAACACCGAGCGCGGCGGCACCTCGGCGATCGAACGGACGGCGTTCGAAAGCCCGCCTTCAGCGCACAGCGCGTCGCCGAGATACCGGATCGCCGCGTTTTCCGCGCCGCTGGTGAAATCGAGCAATACACTGTTCGAACCGAAATCGGGATGCGCGGGATCGAGATCGTCGATCGCGGGATATTCGCGGCCGTCGAGCAGCGACACCCAATAATTATAGGCGCGCACATGCATCCGCCGTTCGTCCAGGCCGATCATGGGAGGCGCCTCGATCGCGGGTTCTTCGCCGGCAGGGAAATCCTGCTCCACGCCAAAGTCATTCGGAAACGGATTCGTGTCGTCCATGCGCCTTTCCTGGGCCCGGTCTCGAGGCCCTGTCGCGCTATCCTGCGCCCGGCATGGTTTACGTTCGGTTAAATCAGAGATGCGCGTCCGCCATTCCAGGGAGCCTTCGGCCGCTTGTTTTCGGCCCCCCGCGCTGCTAAGGGCGCCGTCTCCAGGCCGCCTTAGCTCAGCTGGTAGAGCATCGCATTCGTAATGCGGGGGTCACAGGTTCGAGTCCTGTAGGCGGCACCATCCAGTCCACCTATTTTGACATCTCTCAGTGCGACTTGGACAGTAGCACGAATCGCCGCAGATTTCCGTAACTGGCGGTTTTTCGCAAACGCGCTTTCCCGATAATCCAAACCGATTTCCCGTTAAATTGGCGATTTGCCGGGAACTGGCTCACTGAGACCAGTTCGCTCCGGACTGCGTCGTCCGCCACCGTCCATGGGCGCGTCGATACCCGATGCTTTCGCGCCGAAACGGATCGAGCAGGCGGGCGGAAGAAAACGAGGTCGCCAAGACCGCATCCGAGCAAGTCGACAAATTCAGGTTCGCGCTGCCACTTCCTGCAGTCCGAAAGAGTCCAGCGGCACGGCGTCACGGAGCACGAGTTGCCCATTTGCGACCCTGCGCTTCAAATAGGCAAATGTCTGCGCTGTCTGATTGAAGAGGTGGTCTCCGCCCTTGATCGGTGCGTATCGCGGCGCCTTGCTCCGTTCCAGCGGCGCGACGACATAGTCATAGTCCAAGGCATGGAAAAGCGGAAAGGAATAGCGTTCCTCCTTTACATTTTTCACGCGATGTCGGGTGGCGACGTACCGGCCATTGGACAGGATCTCCATCATGTCCCCGATGTTCATGATCATCGTATCCTTTATCAGCGGCACATCCACCCATTGACATCGCTTGTCGATGAGCTGGAGGCCGGGGGCGGTCGCGAAAAGCAGGGTGAAGCATTCATAGTCCGTGTGCGCCCCAATGCCCGGCAGATCCTCGGCGCCAGCGTCGAAGGGATAATGGATCAGGCGGAGCTGGCTTGGCGGATTTCGAAGGTGAGCATCGAAGAAGAACTCCTCGAGACCAAGGGCCAGGGCAAAGCTGCGGAACAGCTTGCGTCCCACCCCGGTTATCTGCCGATAATAGGCTCCAACATCGTCGCGAAACCCCGGCATGTCAGGCCAGGTGTTCGGACCCAGGAGCGGACGGCGCCCCCAGGCGGGCGCGTAGTCAAAGTTCACATCATAAGCTTCTTTGAGATCGTAGGTGCCGCCGCCGAATTGTTCCTCGCCCACCGGGACATAGCCGCTGTGGTTCTCTGATCGACCGATATAGCTCTTCATCTTGGTTCCATGATCGAGCGCGAAATAAGCTTCGGCCCGATCGACAAGACGGCGGAACAGCGCGCTGTCCAGTTGCACGCCCTTTATGTACAGGAAGCCGGCCTGTGCGCAGGCCTGATCGAGATCGCGGGCGACGATCAAACGATCCGCCAGACAATCGCTCTCCAACATCGATATATCAACGAGGGGAAGACTGGCCGGCTCGGTCATTTCGCCAGGGAGCCTAAATTCGACGAGACATAACGGTAGATGCCGTGATTTTATGTTTTTCATCGATTTGATCTATGACTAGGACGCTCCTATTGATTAAGCGGGCACATGCAGGCAGCGTCCGCCCTGATAAAGAAGACCACGCATGAGCGAGCGAACGCCGTTGACTGACAGGAAGTTCGCAAGTCGCGTCGACTGGAACTTGATGCGGACGTTCGTCGATATTGTCCGAGCGGGCGGCATCGGGGCGGCTGCGCGGCAGCTCAATCGACAGCAGCCGAGCATCAGCGCCGCGCTCAAGCGGCTTGAAGAGCATGTCGGCACCACTCTCCTCCACCGCACCGCCACCGGAGTCGAGATGACTGCAGCCGGCAAGGCAATGATGTCGCTGTGCGAGGATATGCTGGAATCAGCGAGGATGGTGCCACACCAGATCGCCCAGGCGACCAAGCGTGTCGAGGGCATCGTCCGTATCCAGATCATTTCCGGCCTCGTGTCACCGGAGCTGGACGAAGCCATCGCAAGCTTTCATCGCCGCAACCCCGCCATCCATATCGAGATCCGCGTTTCGCCCTGGCGCCAACTGCTCGATGCGCTCGAGAGAGGAGAGGTGGAAATCGGTGTTGGCTATGACAGTGACGTTCGCGGAAGCCTGATGTACGAACCGCTGCTCGTTGAGCGCCAGCAGCTCTACTGCTCCCGCAGCCATCCCTATTTCGGCTATCGCGTCAGCCGGCTCAACGAACTCAAGGACGAAGGGTTCGTGCTCACCGGCGATGACGAGATTGAGCTGATCACCCACCTGCGCCGCCGTTATCGGCTTGGCACCAAGGTGAGCGGGATAGCCGAGGATGTGAATGAGGCACGGCGCCTCATCGTTCAGGGGGTTGGAATCGGTTTCCTCCCAGTCCTTGCCGCCGAGAACGAAGTGGCGAGAGGCAAGCTCTGGCCCATGCTCCATGCCGATTTCGAACCTTCCTACGACATATTTCTCCTTGCCCGCTCGGAACCCGCAAGGGATACGGCGACCCAGCTCTTCTGGGACGAGGTTATCCGGCGCGTCCGTGCGCAACATAGGCCATAGCGTGGATCTATGTCTTTCATCATGAGTTTGCGCCTCCCTTCATGACGCGCTGCAGCGCAGTGTGGAAACACTGGATGGAGCTGCGGGATGCAAGCGAGCCTCAAGAACCGGGTATTCAACTACATCCCGGCAGCCATGATCGTGATCGTTCTGTTGTTCTGGGCGTTCGGTCCCGAATTCCTGCTCAAGCATCCCTGGACGCTCACTGTCACCTCCCCCCTTATCGTCATTACCGTGCTCCTGCTGGAATGGGTGAACGAACGGCACTCCGGATGGCGCATGGACAAGCGCGAATTCTTCACGGACCTTTATTACTCCGTCCTGAGTGCGACAGTTATTTCCTGGCTCACGGAAATGCTGGCCGAGGATCCGCTGAAGGCGGCAAAGGCTTCGCTTGGCCTGAAAACGGACTGGGTCATGCACATGCCGTGGCTCGCTCAGGTCGCCCTGGCGATCTTCATTCTCGAGTTCGGCCAGTACTGGATGCACAGGCTGATGCACAACTGGACGCCGTTCTGGCTAACCCATGCACCGCATCATCACATCACCCAGCTCAACGCCGCAAAGGGCGCCGTGGGCAATCCAATCGAGTTGTTCCTGATCAGCCTCAGTGTGCTCGCGCTGTTCGATTTCGACAAGACCGCCCTGTTCGCAGCATTGAACACGATGGGCGTGATTTCGGTCTTCGCCCACGCCAATGTGCGCGCCGATCCGCCGATCTGGTATTCGTTCTTCTTCACGACGATCAGCCACCACAGCCTGCATCATTCGACGGATTATGAAAGCACCCGCTGCAACTACGGCAACTCGCTGATCCTGCTCGACCGTATCTTCGGCACCTATCGCGAGGGCGAGGGTATTCTGGTGGGACAGGACAACCGCAAGCGACTGTCGATCTGGGAGCAGACGCTGTTCCCGTTCCAGCCGATGATCGACAAATACAAGGCGCGCAAGGCGGCCCAGTCCGGCGGCGAGTTCGCCGCCAACGACCAGAGCCAGCCCGCCGTTACGGCATGACGGCACTGCGCTCCGCACGGGTCGAAGCAGCACGGAGTGCGCTGTCTCGTGGCGATCTGGGCGCGACCCATCGCTTCGCCACGACGCTGGTGGCGGAGAATCCCGAAGATGCCGAGGGCCATTTCCTGCTCGGCATCGCGGAATCGAACGCGGGCCGCATCCAATCCGGTATACGGCATCTCGGCCAGGCGGTGGCGTTCGATCCGCAGGGCGAATATCGTGCGCACCTCGCGAAGCTGTTCACCCTGGTTCGCCAGGATGGGGACGCAGCAGTGATGCTCAGGGACGCCGAGCACGCGCCACCCGCGGACGCGCTCAGTCGCGACACGATGGGCTGCGTCTATGCCCGCCTGGGCGATCATGCCGCCGCGCTCGTTCATTTCGCCGAAGCCGTGCGGCTCGAGCCGCGGAACAGCGGATATCGCTACAACCATGCGGTGACTCTCAATTTCTTGGGCCGCGCGGACGAGGCTGACGCCGCGCTGGAGGCGCTGATCGCCTTGATGCCGGGCGACGCCCGCGCGCACCATCTGCTTGCCGCTCTGCGCAAGCAGTCACCCGAACGCAACCACGTCGAGCGCCTCGCCACGACCCGCGCCGCGACGCAGGAGCCGCGCGACAGGCTGCTCCTCGGCTATGCCCTGGCGAAGGAACTGGAGGACGTCGGCCGGCCGGACGAGGCGTTCGACACGCTTTGCGCGGCCAATGCCGAACACCGCCCGACACTGTCATACACTTTCGATCGAGATGCCGCGGTGTTCGACGCCATCGAGGCGATCTGGCGGCGCCCGACGGCAGCGGCGGGGAAAGCTGAAACGCCGACGGATGCCCCGATCTTCGTCATTGGAATGCCGCGCAGTGGCACGACCCTGGTCGACCGCATCCTCTCGTCGCATCCCGGCGTCGAAAGCGCCGGCGAACTGCAGGCCATGCCGCTCGCGGTGAAGAAGGCGGCCGGCACGAGCACGTCGACGGTCCTGGACCCCGAGACGATCATCGCCGCCGCTGGCGGCGACATGGCGGAGATCGGGCGCGATTTCCTGCAGCGGGCGAGCCATCATCGGCGCGATCCAAGCCTCCGGTTCACCGACAAGTTTCCGGGCAATTTTCTGTATGCGGGCTTCATTGCGAGGGCGCTGCCCTCGGCCAGGCTCGTATGCCTGCGCCGCCACCCGATGGATGCCGTTCTCAGCAATTTCCGTAATCTGTTCGCGGTCAGCTCGCGCTATTATGACTACAGCTACGACCTTCTCGACATCGCTGCATATTATGTTCGGTTCGATCGACTGATGGCGCTCTGGCGCACTGCATTGGCCGATCGCCTGATCGAAATACGCTATGAGGATCTGATCGCCGATCAGGAAGGCGAGACACGGCGACTGCTGGCTCATTGCGGGCTCGAATGGTCCGACGATTGCCTTTCGTTTCACACAAACAGCGCCCCGGTTTCGACCCCCAGCGCCGCGCAGGTCCGCAGGCCGATCTACGGGGACTCGGTCGCACGATGGAAGCGGCACGCGGAGCTTTTGGAGCCCGTAAGGCGCTTTTTCGAACAGGCCGGCATTGCAATCGACTGAAAGGAGCCCGTGAAAATGCCCATGCCATCATATCTTCGCGTGCGGTCAACGGCGCTGGCCGCGGCGGCAATCACGAGCCTCGCATCCCCAGCGCTGGCTGTACGGGCGCCGAGCACCCGGCTGGTGGCGTGCGAGGTTGGAAGTTGCCTGCTCGTGACGGGACGCCGGGCCGGCGCCGCGTCGGTGGTGAGCATCAACGGCCGCGCTGTGCCGGTAACCGGAAAGCGAAGATGGAGGCTCAGCCTGCCGGTCGAAACCGTGCGTCTTTGGTCAGGGCCGTTTGCGCGTACGATCAACATTGCGACGTTCGATCCGGAAACCCGAAATCAAACCGCCGCCGAGGTAGATCTGCCGATTGGGCTACTCGGCCAGGTCGAGAACCTTGCCATGCTGGTCATCAGCGCCAAGTAATAACCAGACACCTTCCCAGTAATAAAACAACAACTAGACGCCAACTATTGTAATTTTGATCTTCTGCCACTATGTGGGCGGCAGTCGCCGGAGAGCGGCGTATGTTCACGCACAGGAGATGATGATGAAGATTGGCCTGGCGGCCGTTGCCGCTTTCGCTTTTGCGACCTCGGCCTTCGCGAGCACCGCCGAGAACCCCTTTGCTCAGGACAAGGCAATCCTCAACCTCAAGGGGCTCGATCTGTCGACCGCCGAGGGGCAGCAGCGACTTGCCATCCGCATGGACCAGGCGGCACGCGCGGTATGCGGCGAGCACCTTGCCAGCGTGCACCTCGCCCTTGAAGCCAAGGCAAAGGAATGCCGGTCGGCAGTGATCGCTGACGTCCGTTCGCGGATCGAGGCCCGGACGGCCAGCGCCTCACCCGTCTCTTCGGTACGTCTCGCCTCGGCGCGCTAAGCATTCTGCCATCTGTCCCGCAGCCGGCATCCCAAGCTGCAGGACAGATGGCTCAATTTCCGATCTTCGCCGGCTCGCGCCACCACGACAGCGTATGCACGTCGTGGGCCGACGTCCAAATGCCAGCCTTGGTATAGCGCAGAGCACCGCTTCCGGAGGCCTTCCCGACACGCGCTCTGATCGTCATGGATTTCGGATCGATGACGACAAATGTCTGCTCCTCCGTAGTCCGCAGCCAGACCTTGCCGCCGCCCGTGTCGATGTCACCCCATTTCAATGTCTCGCCGACCTTGATGCGGCCGCCTAGCTCGCCACTTCCGGGATCGATGCGAGCGACCGTGCCATCTCCCTGCTCCTGAACCCATACGCCGCCTTCACCGGCCGCTAGGAAACCCGGCTGCCGACCAAGAAGCGTTTTCTTCACGACGGAGTTGGCGGCGGGATCGATGCGCTGAACGCTCTGCTGAGCGCTGCTGACCGCCCAGAGCGAGCCGAATCCGAACGCGAGATAAAAAGTGCCGGGGTCCACAGTGATCGATGCAGTCACGCTGTTGCTGGCTGGATCGACGCGCGCGATTATGCCCTTTGCGTCGCTCGCGACCCAAATCGAGTCCGCGCCCGCCACCACGTTGAGTTCGCCCTCGGGATTGGCAATGCCCGTCGGAATGCTGGCAATGATCTTCGCCGTCCGGATATCGATCCGGTTGAGCGTGCCTTCCTTGCAATCCGCGACCCACAAGGCGCGATGGGCGATCGCCATGGCGCCGCACGGCTTGGACATTCGAACCTCGGCGAGTTTGCCGTGCCGTGACCAGCGCTCAACCCTTCCGTCGTTTGTTGCCCACACGCTTTTTCCGTCCACGGCAAGAAAGTCCGCAAATCCGGGCACCTCGATCACCTGCTCGGCCGGTGCCCGCGCGGCAAGCGGTGCCGTGCCAACGCTTGCGATCGCTACCATCATTATCCGAAGCCTTTGCATGGTTCACCTTTCATATCGTCCCGTCGTCGGTTGGGTCTCCGTTAGCTCCGCTGCATGATATAGGCCCGCCATCCGCCCAGGCTGGTAATGTCCTCGGCGCCGTTCAGAGCGCGTGGTTCGGCGACAAAGCCCTTGACGCTGCTGCCGTCGGCCAGCGTCACCGTGCCGATCGCCAGCGGCGGCGGCACCTCGACCACGAAGCTGCCGAATTCGGCGACGCCCATTTCGTAGATTTCGACGGCGATCGATCCGCCGTCCTCGCTGTGCACCAGCGCGGGCTTGGGCGGCACGCTCTCGGCCATCGCATAGAGCCGGTACGTGGGCGCAGTCTCGAATGCCCCCACGAACTGGGCCTCTCGCGACGTGAGTTGCCAATGAAGCGGCATATCCTTCAGATGTGCGCCGACGACGGCAAGTTTCACGGTCTGCATTTTGCCCTCCAGATCGAGTTGCGGTTGAGGTGGAAGATCGGCGACAGAGAGATAGGCGTCGGCTGCGTCCAGCAGCGCGAGGTCGCTGTCGGCCGGACCTATCAGCGTGATGCCGAAGCCGGTGGCGTTGGCCCGTGCCCCGGCGGGCACGGCGACGGCCGCCATGTCCAGCAGATTCACGAAATTGGTGTAGAAGCCGAGATTGCTGTTGAGGGCAATCGGCGCGGCCAGCAGTTCCGCGACGCGATAGGTTGTGCCCGTCGTTGGAAAAGCCAGCAGGTCGACGTCCGTCCAGAGCGTGTCCGCGTGGCGCTTGAGTTCGGCTAGGCGATACATGCCGTTGAACAATGCAACGGCGCTTATCGATGTGCCTGGTTCCACCACTTGCCGGACGGTCGCGTCGATGGCGTTGGGGCTGTTCGCCAGGATGCCCGCCATCGCGGCCGCCCTTTCGGCGACCCAGGGGCCGCCATAGAGAAGCTGCGCGGCTTCCTGGAACGGCGCGAGATCGATTTCGACGATCCCGGCCAAGGCGGCAAGCTTCTCCAGCGCGCGATCGTAGAGATATTCGGATTCGCCGTCGCCGAACCAGACCCGTTGATTGCGGCGCGGCACGCCTATCGTCCCGCGCGTCAGTGGTCGGTTGGCCAATGCCTTCGAATAGGGGTCGTTTGGATCGAAGCCCGCGAGCACCTCGTCAACGATGCGCGCATCCGCCATGTCGCCGGTGAATACGGTGATGCAGTCAAGCGTGCGACAGGCCGGAACCAGGCCGCGCGTGCTCCACCGTCCCTTGCTTGGCTTGAACCCGATCAGATGCTGGAAAGCGGCCGGAACACGTCCCGAACCAGCTGTGTCGGTCGCCAGTGCGAAAGGCACCAGCCCCGCCGCCACCGCAACCGATGAGCCAGAGCTGGACCCACCGCTGACATAGTTGAGGTTATAAGCGTTGCGGGGGGTGCCATAGGGGCTGCGGGTGCCGTTCAGTCCCGTGGCGAATTGATCGAGATTGGTCTTGCCGACACAGATCGCGCCCGCCGCCGACAATCGCTCGATGACCGTAGCGGATGCCTCGGGGCGATAAGCGAAAGCCGGGCAGGCGGCGGTCGTGTCCAGTCCGGCGACGTCGATATTGTCCTTCGCGGCGAACGGAACCCCGGCGAGCGGCAGACGCTCACCAGCAGCAACGCGCGCGTCAACCGCGCGCGCGGCGGCAATGATATCTTCCGTTTTCGCCCGACTAATCCAGATTTGCGGCTGGATCGCATCATAGCGCGCAATCCGCGCCGCCGTTTCCTGGGCCACGGCGACAGCGCTCATCCGTCCCGCGTTAACGGAATCGGCGATCGCCGATGCGCTGAGACGGACCAGTGCAGTCACGCGTGCTTCCTCAGCGCCAGCATCGGCGCCCCGGGCTGCAGCGCCTGCCGCTCCTGGACATAGAGTGCCGCGATCGTTCCCGTGCCGGGGCTCTCCACGCGGCATTCCATTTTCATGGCCTCGATGATCGCGATCGTGTCGCCTGCTTTCACTTCGTCGCCCGAGGCGACGAGCAGCTTCCAGACGCTCCCGCCAAAGGGAACCTCGATCAAGTCGGCGCCCTCTGGAACGTCCACCGCGCTCGGTCGCTGGGGTTCAGCATCCGAGAGCCCGGTGACTCGGTCAAACTCACCGCGCCGCTGCCATTCGGCGCGTTCCTCATCGAATGCCGCTTGCCGGCGCTCCTCGAAGGCCGCGATGGCGTCTGCGTTCTCGGACAGGAAAGCACGATAGTCGGCAAGGCGGAATTCGGATGGCTCGATCCGGATCGAGCGTCGCCCGCTGGGAAAATCCCGGCGCCACGCCACCAGTTCCTCGGCGCTGACCGGGTAGAAGCGGATCTGGTCGAAGAAGCGCAGCAGCCAGGGCTTGCCGTCCACAAAAGCATCCGTCTGACGATGCGTGTTCCACACCTGGATGGTGCGGCCGAAAAGCTGATAACCGCCCGGTCCCTCCATGCCGTAGATGCACATATAGGCGCCGCCGATGCCGACGACGTTGGGCGGCGTCCATGTGCGCGCCGGATTGTATTTGGTGGTGACGAGGCGATGTCTTGGATCGACCGGCGTCGCGACGGGGGCGCCCAGATAGACATCTCCCAGACCCATGACGAGATAATTGGCCTCGAAGATCAGATCCTCGACCGCCGCCGCATCGGGCAGGCCGTTGATGCGCCGAATGAACTCGATATTGTCGGGGCACCAGGGCGCGTCGTCGCGCACCGCGCCCATATATTTCTCAATCGTCTCGATCGTCGCCGGATCGCGCCAGCTCAAGGGCAGATGGACGATGCGCGAGGGGATGGTGAAATCGGCCAGGTCGCCCAGCCGCTCCTCCGCCGCGATCAGGATCGCGAGCGCCGCGCGCTGATCCATCATCCCACCGTCGAAATGGAGTTGAAGCGACCGGATGCCGGGAACGATGTCGATAACGCCCGGCAATGCAAGCCGCTCCAGCTCGGTCATCAAGGCGTGGACCCGGATGCGCAGCTCGATGTCGAGGACGATCGGCCCATATTCGACGAGGATGTTCCGGTCGCCCTGCTGGCGATAGACGGTGCGCGGGCGACTGTGGACTTCGGGGATTTCCGCGAGAACTGGAGACAGCGTCGCCATGGGTCGCGCCGGGCCGGAGCCGGCCGGCACACCCGTCGACACAAGCCTTCGCTGAAGGGCGTCCGCCGTTTTCGCATCCTCGCTGTTGACCGGCGCGAAGCGGAGCCTGTCGCCGGGCACGAGCTGGCCGATTTTCCAGCGATCGGCGGCGATGACCACGAAGGGGCAGACGAAGCCGCCGAGCGATGGGCCGTCCGGGCCGAGGATGATCGGCATGTCGCCCGTGAAGTCGACGGCGCCGATCGCATAGGGATTGTCGTGGATGTTGGAAGGGTGAAGCCCCGCCTCGCCACCGTCGGCGCGCGCCCATCGCGGCTTGGGGCCAATCAGACGGACGCCGGTGCGGTTGCTGTTGTAGTGAACCTGCCAATCGGCGGAGACGATCGCGTCGATATCCCCGTCGGTAAAGAAATCGGGCGCGCCATGCGGTCCGTAGAGCACCCGCAGGGTCCACTCGGTCGAAAAATCCGGCAGCGCGGCCGAGGGCAGAGCCGCGTCGAGGTGGCTGCCGGCAAGGTGAAGCGTATCGCCCGCCAATAGCCGGCGCGCGGCATGGCCGCCGAACTGGCCGAGCTCGAAGGTACCGCGGCTGCCCAGATAGGGCGCGATGTCGAGCCCCCCGGCGAACAGAATATAGCCGCGCATGCCGCCGCCCGAAGCGCGGCCCAGTTCGAGCGTCTGGCCCGCCGCCACGGTAGTCGCCACGCCGCGCTGGACCGGCTTTCCATCGAGCGTCGCGCCGAAATCGGCCCCCGTCAGGCAAATCCGCGCGGGCGCGGCAAAGGCAAGGGTCGGGCCGGTGAACGTGACCTCCAGACCCGCCGTCCCCTCCGGATTCCCCAGCAGCCGGTTGCCCAGGCGGAAGGATTGGTCATCCATCGGCCCGGATGGGGGAACGCCCACGGCCCAAAGTTTCTGCCGCCCGGGCCAATCCTGCACGGTCGTCGCCGTGCCGCCGCCGATCACTCGAACGCTGAGCGGGTTGTAGGCGACGTCGTTGAGAGCCCGTGTCGAGACGTTTCCGCTGACGAAGGCGGGAGACCGGACCACGTCGCGGAGCCAGCGCAAATTGGTTTCGATGCCGTCTACCCGGCTTTGCTCGACCACCGCCTGCATCGCCGCGACCGCCTCCGCACGGGTCGGGGCGTGCACGATCAGCTTGGCCAGCATGGGATCGTACCAGGCGCTGACGGTGCTGCCCGCCATGACCCATGTCTCCGCGCGGATGCCGGCGGGAAATTCGACGGCGGTCAAAGTGCCGGAGGTGGGGCGATAGTCGAGCGCCGGATCCTCCGCATAAAGGCGGACCTGCACGCTATGACCGATGGGCGATGGCGGTTCGGCGTCGAGGAAGGTGAAATCTCCCGCTCCCCCCCGGATCATCCATTCGACAAGGTCGATTCCCATTACTTCCTCGGTCACGCCATGCTCGACCTGGAGGCGGGTGTTCATCTCGAGAAAGAAGAACTCCTCCCGCTCGGCGTCGTATAGAAACTCGACCGTTCCCGCCGACCGATAAGTCGCCGCCTCGCCGAGCCGGACGGCGGCGGCGAGAAGATTTCGACGCACGGCCTCGGGCAGCAGTGGGGCTGGCGCCTCCTCGACCACCTTCTGATTGCGGCGCTGAAGCGAACAGTCGCGTTCGCCGAGCGGCATGATCCGCCCCGCGCCATCGCCGAATATCTGCACTTCGACGTGGCGCGCCTGCCTGATATAGCGTTCGAGGAAGATGCCGGCGTCGCCGAAATTGCTCCGCCCCTGACGGGCCACGGAGGCGAAACCTTCACGCACGGCCGCCTCGTCATCGCAAACGCGCATGCCGATACCGCCACCGCCCGCCGTCGCCTTCAGGATCACGGGGAAGCCGATCTCGCGCGCGGCGAGGACGGCTTGGTCCTCATCCGTCAGCAGGTCCGTGCCGGGCGCCAACGGCACATCATGCGCGGCGGCGAGCGCGCGCGCGCTGTGCTTCAGGCCGAAGGTGCGGATATTGTCCGGCGTCGGACCGATAAAGACGATCCCGGCCGCCGCGCAGGCCTCCGCGAACTCGACATTCTCGGCGAGGAAACCGTAACCGGGATGGATTGCCCCGGCTTTGGTGTCGCGGGCGGCATCAAGGATCGCGCCGATGTCGAGATAGCTCTCCGATGCCCGCGCTGGACCGATGCACACAGCCTCGTCCGCGTCGGAAACGTGCAGAGAACCCTCGTCGGCTTCCGAATAGACGGCGACGGAACGCAAACCCATGCGCCGCAGCGTGCGGATAATGCGGGTGGCGATCGCGCCACGGTTCGCGATCAGAACGGTATCGAAGCTCATGCAGCGACGATCATGCGCACGGGGGTTGGGTTGAAGGCATTGCAGGGATTGTTGATCTGTGGGCAGTTGGAGACCACCACGATGACGTCCATCTCCGCGCGCAAGTCCACGGACAGGCCTGGCGCGGAAATCCCGTCGACGATACCGAGCGTCCCATCCTCCTCGACCGGCACATTCATGAAGAAATTGATGTTGGAGACGATGTCGCGCTTGCCCCGTCCCTCCATGAGGTTCGCCTCAAGAAAATTCTCCACGCAGGCATGCTGGGATTTCGTGTGGTGCCCATAGCGCAGCGTATTGGATTCGCAGGAACAGGCGCCCCCGATGGTGTCATGATATTCGACGGACGTGGCAACGATGGTCATCATCGGCCGGCCTTCGTTGGAGCGCAGCACCGTGCCCTTGCGGAGGAACAGATTGCCCTGCGCCGCGACCGTATCCTGGGCGCTGTAACGCTCCGCATCGTCGGCAGCCGCATAGAGAAGGAAATCGACTGCCTGGTTACCCTCCAGATCGACGATGCGGAGGATCTGACCAGCGGCGACATGGCGGAGCCAAGGCGCGCGCGCAGGAACTACCACGTCATGAAGTATAGTGCCGGATAGGCCGGAAAATGGGGGATCGACGCTCATGCAGGCTTGTCCTTTTGTCAGCGGCGGAAATAATCTTCGACATTCTGGAAGGCGCGCAGCCCCTCTGGCGTGGCGGTACGGATAGGATCGTCTTGCGGCGTGACGGGGCCGCGCCAGGCGGTCGCCCGCAAGGGTGTCACCGTCCAATGCGTACGCGGGTCGAGGACATGCGGGCAGTTGGCGATCACGACGATCGCGTCCATCTCGGCGCGCAGGGTCACGCTTCGCCCGGGCTCGAACGGTCCGATCTCGGGGACGATCGTTCCGTCCGCCTCGATCCTGGTGCCTTTGAACAGGTTCACGCACGGATGCACGTCCCGGCGCTGGAGACCATGTTTGGCGACCCCGAGCAGGAAGCGGTCGCGTCCGTTAGGGTTGGGACCACTATTGGCCCCGTTGCCATATCGGGAATCATTGGTTGCGGCATTGGAGGTGCCGCAGAAGGTGTCGTGCGTGCCCGCGCTATCCTCCAGAACGCTCATGAGAACGCGGCCCATGTCCGACAGCAGCAGTTTGCCTCGTCCAAGATAGGCATTCCATTGCACCTTCACCGTATCCGCCACGTTGAGCCTTTCGGTTGGCATGTCGGCGTTGAAGATGAGGATCGAAGCGCAGGCATCTCCCTTCAGGTCGATCAGCCGCAGCCGTGCGCCTCGGGGGAGGCGTCGCGTCGCATAGCCGCCGGCGGCTATCGTCTCTTCCCACAGGATCGTGTCAGCGGGCACGCCAGCCGGCAGATCGTCAGCGACCGGGGGCAGGATAGGCATCGCCTCGACCACCGTGCCAGCCTGGCCTCGGGCATGATCTCGGGCAGCCATGGGGTTCGCCAGTATTTCGGTCATGCCGCAACTCCCTTGCGGCCGCCGCTGCCGCCTTCCTGTTCGTGCAGGGGTGGCAAGAGCGCGGTCGTCGTGACGAGCTGGAGCTGGTACACCCCGCGCACCCTTCGCAACGCATCGCAAAGTTCCTTCAGCCTGACGGCTGGGCCCTGCACGAGCAGAACCTCGAGAGACTGATCATCCTCCAGGAATACATGCTGGGAGGAGATCACTTCCTTGAGATAGTCGGCTTGCGTCTGGGCGAGCTGATGCCGCACGCGGCCACGATCGCCCCGATAGACCAGCGTGATCGTACCTGCGAGCATCTCATCCGGGCGGATGAAGGCTTCGTGTTCGGCGAGAGCATGGCGGATCAGCTCCGCGATAAGCTGCGAGCGCGACGGGAGGCCGCGCTCTTCGACCATCATGTCGAGTTGCCTAAACAACTCGCCGGGGAGGCTCATGCTGAGCCGCGCCAAGCTCGTGACGTCCTTACTCATGTCAAATCCTCGTCCTATCGTCTTGAATGCGGTCGACCGTGATGATGGCATCCTCTTCGGCAGCCTCGCCCGCCCGGAGAGGCAGGTCATAGACGGCGGTCGCGCCGAACCGGTGGGGGGCGTGCGGGTCATGACGGCGCTTATCGAGCGCGATCAGGCGCGTTCCGAGTGTGAATGCTTCCCGAATGTCATGGGTCACCATGATGATGGTGAGGGAGTAATCCCGCCAAAGCCGCACGATCAGCGCATGCATGTCCGCCCGGATGCCGGGATCAAGCGCTCCAAACGGCTCGTCGAGCAACAAGATGCGCGGGCGCTTGATCAGCGCCTGGGCGAGCGCGAGCCTTTGCTGCATGCCGCCTGACATCTGAGCGGGATAAAGATGGATGCTGTCGCCCAGGCCTACAGCGCTCAGCATTTCGATTGCCTCGGACTCAGCCGCGCGCCGCGCCGCGCCGAACAGCCGCGCGCTGAAAGGCGCCGCTCGGCATTCCAGCCCGAAAACTGTATTCCGCAGCACCGAAAGATGCGGGAAAACCGAATAACGTTGAAAGACGACGCCGCGATCAGGGCCGCATTCGGGAACGAGCGGTGTTCCATCGAGAAGAACGCCGCCGCGTGTCGGCACCTCCTGGCCAAGGATGATCCGCAGGAGACTGCTCTTGCCGGCACCCGATGGTCCGATGATCGAGACGAAGCTACCCGCCTCGACATCCAGGCTCATATTCTCAAGGACGATCCTGTCGCCATATTCGACCCAGATGTTGCGTAGGCTGAGAAGCGGGCTCAATGGCTTGCTCCATGCGCCCAGGGAAAGAGACGCCGGCTCACAAAGGTCAGCGCTACATCCATGAAGATCGCCAGAACGGCGATCCAGGCGACGTAGGGAATGATGACGTCCATGGACAGATAGCGACGAACGAGAAAGATCCGGTAGCCGAGGCCGACATCGGACGCGATCGCCTCTGCCGATATCAGGAAAACCCAGGCCGGGCCGAGCGACAGCCGAACCGCGTGCAGAAGACGCGGCATCGCTTGCGGCAACGCCACGCGGATCATGATCTGCCAACTGCTCGCGCCCAACGTCTGCGCCTTGACGATCTGTTCTCGCGGCAGGTCCGCGACATATGCGGCGATATCACGTACCATGACGGGCGTGATCCCCACGACGATCAGAGAGACCTTTGCCGTTTCCCCCAGCCCCAGCGCAATGAAAAGGATGGGAAGCAAGGCGATGGGCGGGATGACCGCGATGCCGGTCACCAACGGCCCCAGGGTAGCGCGCACCGGGGGTAGCACGCCCAGCACGAGGCCGACCAGGAGGGCGGTCAGAGTGGCGATGCCTAGACCGAGTCCCAGCCTTTGAAGGCTCGCCAGCGTGTCCGACCAGAACAAGAGCTGACCGGAAAGTTGGTCCGGCTGGAAGAGCAGGACGGAGATACCGGAGGCCATGCCCGCAGGCAGGGGCAGGATCTTGTCCGCCGGATTGGCGGCGTGGCGCTGCGCCGCCATGAAGAGATAAAGCAGCACGAGCAGCAGGATCGGCAGCGAACCCAGAAGGATGCGGTCGCCCCGACGAACTTGGCGGTTCACCCAACGCATAACGTCACGTCACCTCCGACAAAGCCAACAGAAGCCGATCAGAGTTTTCCGTCCGCCGCCAACTTCATGAAACTCTCGTCGAAACGCAGCGTCACATGTTGAGGGTCGCCCAGCGTTTTTCCTCCCGGAAACCCTATGCCGATCGCGTCGGCGGACGATGCTCCTTTGAAAAGCCCCTTGGAAAAGCTGAAATCACGTACTTGCGTCATCTTCGTCACCAGCGCGGGGGCGGACGTCGCGGTCACGGCCGCTTTCGGATCCGAATAGAGATAGGTGGTCGACAACTGGCTGTCGAAATTCTCCGGCGTCGCGCCGGCCAGCTTGGCCATGGCGGCGCGCGCCGCCGTCGCGCATCTGGTCGGGCTCGGGCACAGGCGGATCGGGTATCTGGCCGGACCGGCTGACAACATCCTGGAGCACGAAAGGCGGGCCGGCTTCCGCGAGGGCCTCAAGGGTACCGGCCTGTCCGAACGAAGTGCGTCCTTCTATCCGGGTGACTTCACATTCGCCGCCGGCGTCGGCGCGGCGGTGACGTTCCTGAAGACACGCTCGCGCATCACCGCGTTGTTCGCCGCGAATGATGAGATGGCGATCGGCTTCGTCAAAACGCTCCGCTCGGCCGGGGTCGCGGTGCCGCAGGATGTGTCGGTGGTGGGCTTCGACGGCATCGAGTTCGCCGATTTCGTCGAGCCGACGCTGACGACCTTTCGCCAGCCGCGGCGAGAACTCGGCTATGAGGGTGCGCAATTGTTGGCGGCGGCGATGCGAGGCGACGTCATTGATCCGGCTCAGGCACACCAGCGCCGGCCGGTCGCACTGCTGGTACGCAGCAGCACCGGGCCTGCACCGGGTTGAATCTCGACCCCAAAAAGGCAGTGCCCGCACGGGGCGGCTGGGGCGGCTTGCTCGACGCAAAGATCGTGCCACACTCTGACCATGGGCCCGCCCGCCAAACCGAGCGCGATGCGCTCCGCGCGATCCTGCCTTAAATGGCCATTGCTGTTCCTGGCTCTTGCCGGCTGCATCAGCCAGCCGGAGCAAGCTGCCGCTCCGGGACCGAGCCTGGCGCTGGACGTCGGCGCCGCCCCATGCAGCCAGATTGGTGTGGCATCCTGGTATCGCGGTTCCTCGAGGGAACGTGCCTCGCCGCAGGACCTCGTGGCT
>Ga0081455_10000348_pt1 | contig 41241 bp, 39 predicted proteins | sample TabmetS3T2R1_FD_70207 | JGI IMG/M metagenome (GOLD analysis project Ga0081455, IMG submission 70207) | Tabebuia heterophylla rhizosphere microbial communities from the University of Puerto Rico - S3T2R1 | ecosystem: Host-associated > Plants > Roots > Rhizosphere ... | reverse complement strand
CCAGAACACCACGCCCGAGCAGATGAAGATGTTCCTGACCCGGATCGGGTTCGGCTCCAAGGTGGTGGTCACCGCGGACATGACCCAGGTCGACTTGCCGACCGGCCGCAGCGGCATGACCAACCTCGCCCGGACCCTCCAGGGCATCGACGGCCTCGAGTTCGTTCACCTGACGTCGCACGACGTCGTCCGCCACCGCATCGTGCAGGACATCGTCGATGCATACGAACGGACCGACACCCCGGTCGGCCTCGACCGCAGCGCCGAGCCCGAGCCACGACGAAGCGACGGGCGCAGATCGCCCGGCTCCTGATGGGCCCACCCGACGGCGCGGTGGGCGAGGTCGAGGTGTTCGGCGCCGACGAGCAGCGGGCCGCGCCCGTCGACGTCCGGCGCTGGGTCGACCTCGCGCGGAACGTCCTGCTCGCCGAGGGGGTGAGCGGGGATGCCGAGCTGTCGCTCTTGTTCGTCGACGAGGACACGATCGCCGGGCTGAACCGACGCTTCATGGATGCCGACGGCCCGACCGACGTGCTGGCCTTCCCGATCGACGACCCCGGGTCCGTCGACCCGCGTGCCGACGTGAGCGGCCCGGCGGCCGGGCCCCTCCTGCTGGGTGACGTGGTGGTGTGCCCTGCGGTGGCGGAACGCCAGGCGCCTGACCACGACGCCTCCTACGACGACGAGTTGGCGCTGCTCGTCGTGCACGGCGTGCTGCACGTGCTGGGCCACGACCACGCCGACGCCGAGGAGATGGCGCGGATGCAGGCACGCGAGCGCGAGTTGCTGGGGCGCTTCCACACACGGAGGTGACGGAACTGACCAGCTCGATCCTCGCCGCCAGCCTCTCCGTGGGCGACCGCTGGATGCTCGTCGCGATCGTGGTGCTCCTGATCGTGACCGGGCTCCTGGCCGGCGCCGAGACGGGCCTCGGCAGGATGCCGCGGTCGCGGGCGCAGGTCCTGGACGCCGAGGGCCGGCGCGGTGCTCGGCGCCTCCTCGACCTGGCGGGCCGCCCCGACCAGTTCGTCAACCCGCTGCTGTTCGCCCTGCTGGTCTGCCAGCTCGCCCAGGCCACCCTGGTGGGCATCGTCGCCGAGCGCCTGTGGGGGCTCGCCGGCGTGGCCGTCGCGATGGCCATCGACATCGTCGTGGTCTTCGTCGTGACCGCCTCGGCCCGCACCTGGGCGGTCCTCAACCCCGACCGCGCCGCGTTGCTCGCCGCCCGGCCGGTGAGCGCGCTGATCCGGTTCCCCCTGCTCCGCCTCACCACCCGGGCACTCATCGGCCTGACCAACCTGCTGCTCCCCGGCAAGGGGCTCAAGCAGGGACCGTACGTGTCCGAGGAAGAACTGCTGGCCGTGGCCGAACTGGGCGTCGAGGAGGGCGTGATCGAGGAGCACGAACGCGCCCTCATCGAGTCGATCATCGAGTTCGGCGACACGGTCGTGCGCGAGGTCATGGTGCCCCGCCCGGACATGGTGACGGTGGGCAAGGACTTCCGGGTGGCGGACGTGATGGAGGTCGTCCTGCTCAACGGCTACAGCCGCCTGCCGGTCGTGGGCGACGGCATCGACGACGTGGTGGGCATCACCTACGCCAAGGACCTGATGCGGGCCGAGCGCGACGGCGAGGAGGACCTGCCCGTGTCGCAGCTCGTCCGGTCGGCCCGCTACGTGCCCGAGACCAAGCGGGTCCCGGACATGCTGCGCGAGATGCAGCGGGACAAGTTCCACATGGCGATCGTCGTCGACGAGTACGGGGGTACCGCAGGGCTCGTGACACTCGAGGACATCATCGAGGAGCTGGTGGGCGAGATCGTCGACGAGTTCGACGTCGAGGACCCACTGGTCGAGCCGCTGGCCGGCGGCGGGGTGCGCGTCGATGCGCGCACGGCGCTGGACGAGGTCAACGAGCTGCTGCACGCCGAGCTGCCCGAGGGCGATTGGGACACGATCGGCGGCCTGCTCTACCACCGCCTCGGCCACGTGCCCGTCGAGGGCGAGTCGGTGGTGGTCGCCGGCTGGCAGCTGACGGCGCAGCGCATCCAGGGCCGGCGCATCGGCCGGGTGCGCATCACCCCCCAGGATGGTATGGAAGGGGCCGTGAGCAGTCGCAGAACCCCTCGCCGATCCTCCGAGGACGTGCCCCCCGAACCCCGCGCCGCGGGCGAGCGACCGACCGCGGCCGGGTGACCCGTCCCCGCGGCGACGACCGCGGGCAGGTGGGCGGCATCGAGGTGCTGCCCTTCGGGCTGCTCGTGTTCGTGGTCGGAACGCTCCTCGTCGCCAACGCGTGGGCCGTCGTCGATGCGAAGCTGGCGGTCGACGCCGCCGCGCGTGAGGCCGCCCGCCACTTCGTCGAGGCGGACGTGCCGGACGCGCGCAACTTCGCTGACGCGGAGGCTGCGGCGCGCCGGGCCGGCTACGAGGCGCTGGCCGCCCACGGCCGGGAGGACACGCGCTCGAGCGTCGAGCTGACCGGCCTCGAGTCCCCGGACGGGCAGGCCGGCTTCACCCGTTGCGCACGCGCCACGTTCACCGCCAGCTACGACGTCCCGGTCCTGCGCCTGCCCTGGATCGGCGGCTTCGGCTCCGGGCTCGACGTGACCAGCCGCCACTCCGAGTTGATCGACCCGTACCGCGACGGCGTGCCGGGGAGCGCGGAGGCCTGCTCGTGAGCGCCGCGGCGAGCGGACGCGACCGGGGCAGCGCCCTCATGCTGATGCCGGCCGGGCTGCTGATCGTGCTGGTCCTCGCATCCATCGCCGTCGACATGTCGCTGGTCCACCTGCGCAAGCGCCAGGCGTTCGATCTGGCGGCGGCCGCCGCCAACGACGCCGCAACGGCGGGCGTCGACCAGGGCGAGCTGCGGGCGACCCATGCCTACCTCCTCGATCCCGAGAGGACGCGCGCCGTCGTCGGTGACGTCGTGGCCGCGAGCGACCTGGCGCCCCACCTGGTGGGGCCTCCGGTCGTGACCGTCAGCGGCGCCGACGTGCGTGTCGAGCTGGCATTGGAGGCCGACTACATCTTCGCCGACGTCGTCCCCGGCGCACCCGACGGCGCCGTGGTGAGGGCCACGGCCACCGCCCGTGCTGTCCCATGACTATCGGATAGTTCTTGACAACTTTCGATATTTTCCAGCATGCTCCACCGCATGAGCATGCAGGTGACGGTCGCGCTCGACCCCGAGGGGCCCGTCGCGATCAAGACCGCCAGGGGCGCAGCCGACGCCGCCCGCCTGCGCCTGGAGGCCGAGCGCCTGGAGCGCGCCGCCCATCCCGGGCTCGTCGCCGTCGTGGCGGCCGTGCCGCGACCGAGCGACGGCGAGCCGCACGACGACTCCCACGACGGGACCGCCGGCGGCGATCCGATGGGCCGGGGGGACAGCGCCGAACCCGACATCGTGCTCCGCACCCGGTTCGCCGGCGATCCCGTCTCCCACTGGACCGGTTCGGTCGAGCGCGTCGCCGGGCTGGGTGCGGCCGTCGCCGCCACGCTGGCCGACCTCCACGACATCGGTGTGGTGCACGGGCGCCTCGACGCCACGCACATCCTCGTCGGCGACGACGGCCGTCCGCGGCTCTGCGGCCTCTCGCACCCGGGCGGGGCCGAGCCACACGACGACGTCGCGGCCCTGGCACGGGTGCTCGGCGACGTGCTGGCCCGGGCGGGCACCGAACCGCGGCCGACGCGGCCCTGGTTCCGGCGGTCCGGCACCGCCCAGCGCCGGGCGCTCGAGCAGGTGATCGCGCGGGCGCTCGATCCCGTCCCGAGCCGGCGGCCCAGCGCCCGGTTGCTGGCGAGCTCGATCCTCGCCGCAGTCCCGGCCGCCGAGCTCCCGGCGGGCGGCCCGCGGTCCCCGGTGCCCGAACCCGGGGCCACGCCCCCGGACGAGCACCTGCTCGACCTCGTCTTCTCGCACGAACTGACCGACGACGAGCGCTGGGCGCAGGCGTTCGGCGACGAGCCACCGGAGCCGGGCGGCGGCGTCGACGCCGGGCCCGCGCCGGCGAGCGGCGAGCGCGGCGGTCGAGCCCGCGTGACCGCTGGGTCCGGGGCGGCGGCGCTCGCCGCCATTGCGGCCGGCGCAGTCTTCGTCGGCGGTTGGGGATGGCGGGAGTCCGGCGCACGACCGGATGCCGTCCAGGCGACCGCGCCGGGGGGTCGCGCGGACTGTGCGGCCGCCGCCGCCCCGGCCGCCGACGTCGATGGCGACGGCTGCCCCGAGGAGCTGGTTGTGGGGCGCGGCAGGATCTCGGCCGGCCCAGTCAGCTGGGCAGTGGGACGGCCGGGCGACCTGATCGCCGTCGGCGACTGGGCGTGCGACGGTAGGTCCGCGCCCGCCCTCCTGCGCCCCTCGACCGGCGACGTGTTCGTGTTCCCCGGGTGGGCGGCCGAGGGCGAGCCGGTGACCGTGGAGGCGCGGGAACGCCTGCCCGGCGCCGTGGCGATCCGGGACGAGCCCGGCGACGACGGCTGCGACGACCTGGTGGTGGACCTGGGGTCGGGCGCGACCGCCACCGTCGAGGTCCGGCGATGACCGGGCGCTGGCGCCTCCTCGCCTGGTGCGCGGCGCTCGCCGTTGGACTCCGGACACTGCACGCCCTGGGTGCGGGAACGCTCGGCGTCCCCCTCGCGTCGGCGACCGATCTGTCCGCGTGGCTGGACCGCACGCCTCCCGAGGTCCTGGCGCTCGCGCTGGTACGGCTGGCGGCGCTCGCCACGGGTTGGTACCTGGCCGTGTGCACGCTGGCCCTTGTGTTCACCCGACCGTTCGGACGGTCACGAGTGGCGTCGGCCGCGGCCCGTGCGACCCCGGCCGTGGTCCGTCGGGTGGTGTCCGGTGGCGGAGGCCTCGGGCTTGCGGCCGGCGCGCTCCTCGGCGTCCTCCCCTCGGCCAACGCGGCGTTCATGGGCGTGGCACCCCGGCCGGCGGCCGCCACGGTTGACCGCGCCCCGCAGGACCCGGGCCCGCCGACCGCGACCATGACCCGCAGCGCCCGCGACACGCCGACCGCCGTCATGGCCCGCTCAGCGCCCGACGACAGCGAGAACCCGCCCACCGCAGTCGTGGCCAGGTTGCCCGCCGAGGGTGCGTCCCCGACGCCTCGAGCGCCGCCCACACCGGCGACCGCCGACGCCGCGCCGGCGACCACTCCCCCGTCCTCGTGGACGGTCGAGGCCGGGGACTCGTTCTGGTCGATCGCCGCGGAGACCGTGGCGTCAGCGGGGGGCGAGCCGAACGACCGCCGGGTGACCGCCTACTGGCGGCGCCTCGTCGAGGCCAACCGAGGCCGCCTCATCGACGCCGGCAATCCCGACCTGCTGGTGCCCGGCCAGCACCTGGTCCTACCCGACGAGGACGGCTGAGGATCAGGCTCGAGGCGGGCCGTCCTGGTCGTCAGCCGGGCCGCAGCCAGCGGGCGGTCACGGCATCCCAGCGGCGCTCGCGCTCACCCGGCGTCGCCTCCTCGAGCGCCCGGGCCACTGCCCGGTCGAGCGCCTCCTGGTCGTCGGCGATCACCTCGTCGACCACCCCCAGGTCCAGCATGTCCGCCGACGTGAGCCGCAGGCGCCCGGCGACCTCGGCCGCCTTCGTGGCGTCCCGCTCGAGGATCGCCGCCGCGCCCTCGGGAGCGATCACCGAGAAGGTGGCGTGCTCGAACATGAGCAGGCGGTCCGTGTAGCTGAGCGCCAGCGCACCCCCGCTTCCGCCCTCGCCGACACAGACCGAGACCGTCGGCGCCGGGCACGACGCCAGGGCCGCCAGTGTCCGGGCGATCTCCGCCGCAACCCCGTCGACCTCCGCCGCCGGCGACGGATCTGCGCCGGGTGTGTCGACCAGTGTGACGAGCGGCAATCCGAGTCGCGCCGCCAACGCCACGGCCCGCTGCGCGAGCCGGAAGGCCGCGGGCGTCGGCCGGCCGGCGGCGCAGTAGCGGTCGGTCGCCACCACCACGCAGCGCCGTCCCGCCACCCGGGCCAGCCCGGCCCGCACCGTAGGATCGGTGCCCCGGAGCTCCACCCACGACGAGCACAGCAATGCCGCCCGATCGATGCCGGACGGACGGCCGACGGCCCGGGCGCGCAGCACCTCGGCCCAGGCGCCGGAGGCGCCACTCCCGGCATCCGGTTGGGCGGCGCCGGCGTCCCATGCCGGCAGCGGCCGGGCGGGCAGCGGGCGGTCCGCCAGCCCCAGCGCGGCCTCCACCCAGGCGGCGACGTCGGCGGCGGCGAGGCGGGCGTCCGCCAGCCCGTGTTCGTAGACCGACTCGGCCGTGTGGGAGCCCGGCGGCAGCGGGATGCCCAGCGTCCCCTCGGCGACCCGGGGCCCGGCGAAGCCGATCACCGCTCCGGCGACCACGGCCCGGAGGTCGACCAGCGAGGCGTACGAGGCCAGCACCCCTCCGGTCGTGGGCGAGCCGTAGACGGCCAGCGACAGCAGCCCAGCGTCGGCGTGCCGGCGGGCCGCCGCCGTGGTGCGGGCGAGCTGGACCAGCGCCACCATCCCCTCCTGCAGGCGGGCCCCACCGGTCCGCGTCAGTACCACCATCGGCAGCCGCAGCTCACGGGCGCGGTCGTACGCGCGCACCACCTTCTCGCCGGCCGCCGCCCCCATGGTCCCGCCGAGGACCTCGAACCGGCCCTCGATGAACGCATAGTGCTCCGTCCGTCCGGTCCGGACCGACTCCCCGGAGGCGGCGAGTCCGCGGCGCTGCTCGTCGTACCCCGGGAATCCCAGGGGGTCGCCGGCGATCAGGTCGGCGTCCCACTCTTCCGTCGTCGGGTGGAACGGCATGTCCGCTGAGTCTCGCATCCCTCCCCGCGCCGTCAGCGGAGGCGGAGCGCCACCTCGTTGGCGAGCAGCCGACCCCGCACGGTCAGGACGGCGCGATCCCCGTCCAGGGCGACGAGGTCGTCCAACTCGTCCACGGGAAGGGTCGCCGCGGGCACCCCGGCCCGGGTCCGGACTGCGAGCTGGAGCGCCTCCAGCCGGCGGGCCTCGGCGTCGAGCCGCTCACCGGCCGCCTCGGGCGAGCGCCCCTCGGCGACGGCGGCGATGTAGCGCTCCGGCGTGTGCACGTTCCAGAACCGCCGGCCGTCGCGATGCGAGTGCCCGGCGCAGCCGAACGCCTGGTACTCGCCCATCGACCAGTAGAGCCGGTTGTGGGCGCACTCGTGACCCGGCCGGGCCCAGTTGGAGATCTCGTACCACGAGAGCCCCGCGGCCTCCAGGGCCTCGGCGGCGGCGAGGTACTTGGTCGCCTGGTCGTCGTCGTCCGGGTGCCGCGCCGGATCATCGGCGAGGGCCGTGCCCGGCTCGACGGTGAGGGCGTAGGCGCTGACGTGCGGCGGGTCGAGGTCGAGCACGGCCGCGAGCGTGCGCCGCCAGTCGGCGAGCGACTCCCCGGCGGCGCCGTAGATCACGTCGAGGTTGAACGTGGGGATGCCCGCAGCGCGCACCGCCGCCACGGCGCGCTCGACGTTGTCCGGGTCATGCGTCCGCCCGAGTGACCGGAGGACGTGGTCGACCATCGACTGGACGCCCAGGCTGATCCGGTTCACTCCTCCCCGCGCGTAGGCCTCCATCAGCACCGGGGTCACGGTGTCCGGGTTGCACTCCACGGTCACCTCGGACCGGGGCGCCCGCGGCACGGCGTCGAGCACTGCGATCAGCCGCTCGGGCTCGACGAGCGACGGGGTGCCTCCGCCCACGAAGATGCTCGTGGCCGGCGGCATCCCGGCCGCCACCCGTCGCTCCACGTCGTGTCGGCACGCGTTGAGATAGGCCGCCTGCAGGTGGTGGCGGTCGGTCCACGTGGCGAAGGCGCAGTAGTCGCAGCGAACCGAGCAGAACGGCACGTGGACGTAGACGCCGAACGGGGTGAGCGGGTCCGAACGGATGCCGCGAGCGAAGCAGGCGGCACCCGCGCCTGTCTAACGCCGCACCCGCCCGCGATCGCCCGGGTTGTGCGGTGATCAGCGGACGAGGCAGAGGCCCAGGCTGTCGAGCCGGGCCGGCACCTGCTCGGGATGGCAGTCGAGGATGCAGGCCACGGCGCGCAGGTCCTCGCGGCGGATGGTGAGCATCCGGCCGTTGTAGTCGCCACGCTGTACCTGGATCATGCGCAGGTAGCGCGTGAGCATCTCGCCCTCCTGCCCGCCGAGGTTCTCGACGGCACCGAGGTCGATGGTGACCGGGCGATCGTCGCGACGGACGGCGCGCAGCGAGCGCAGGTCGACGATCTGCTCGTCGTCGTCGTTGTTGGAGCGCCCACCCAACTCCTCGTCGCTGGGCAGCATCTGGTCGACCGGCACACGGTAGAACCGGGCAAGTCGCTGCAATCGGGGGACGGAGATCGCCCGCTCGCCCCGCTCGTAGGCACCCAGGACCGACGCCTTGAACTCGTGCTCCGATGCCGCCTCGACGTCTTGGAGCGAGAGATGCTTCTGCCGCCGGATCGAACGAAGCCGGGCACCCACTTTGATGGCGTAGCCGCTCTCGCGTTCAACCTCGAGGTCGCTATCCATGTGTTCCTCCCCTTGGTGCCGCCCCCCAGCGGGACGGCAACCGCGCCAGTGCTAGGTACTCACGCGGTCCAGGCGAGGGCTTACTCTAAGGCACCGCGAAGGGCCCGCGACAATCACTCGGCGTCCACCTATACCCGCCATAGGTGGCGGATATGACAGGGAAGTCTCGGCTCACCGCACCATGTGACCAGATCGGCGCGCGTCGACGATGCCCGCTCGCAGGGCGGCGAGGATCGCCCCGGCGGTGATGGCGGCGGTCTCGGCCCGCAGGACATGGGCTCCCAGAGCGACGGTCGGCAGCCCGGCTGCCCGTTCGTCCGGCGTCCACCCCCCCTCGGGGCCGATCAGCACGACCGGCCGGTCGAGCGTCGGCGGCGCTCCGGCGGCATCGGCGAGCGCTGCGCCCGACAGCGCCGCCACCGCGTCGAAGCCGGCGACCGGCGCCACGCGGGGCAGCCAGGTGCGCCGACACTGCATGGCCGCCTGGCGAGCGATGGTCCGCCACCGCTCGACCTGGCGGTCGGCCCGGCCGGGATCCCACCGCACCACCGACCGTCCCGCCACGAACGGCACGATCCGGTCGACGCCGAGCTCGGTCAGCTTCTGCACTACCAGCTCCGGACGTTCCCCCTTCACCAGCGCGAACGCCACGGTGATCGGCGGCGCAGGTCGGGGCTCGGCGACGATCGGTCCGGCGACCTCGAGCGCCCGGCCACCGGTGAGCCGGCAGGCGCGCCACCGCCCCGCGCCGTCGCCCGCAGCGACGTCGCTCCCGGGCGCGAGCCGCAGTACCCGCAAGAGGTGGTGCTCGTCGCCGTCGTCGAGGGCGGGCACGTCCAGGTCGGCGACGAAGGCGTGGGCGCGCGCGGTGACGGGCGTGACCTCGCGGCCGCCGACGGGCCCGGCATCCATTGGCGCTACTTGAACGCCGACCGGAGCTTCGACAACAGGCCGGCCGGCGGAGGGGCGACGTCGTCACCGCGGAGCTCGGCGAGCTGGCGGATGACCTCTTCCTCCTCCTCGCTCAAGTCGGTCGGCACGTCGACCACGACGTCTATCAGCAGGTCGCCACGCGCCCGGCGCTCGATGTGGGGGACCCCCCGGCCGCGCAGGCGGAAGGTCGTGCCCGACGCCGTGCCGCGGGGGATCTCCAGCTCCTCGGTGCCCTCGAGCGTCTCGAACGGGATCGTCGCGCCCAGCGCGGCCTGCGTGTACGGCACGGTCAGCACCGTCGCGAGATCGGTGCCCTGGCGCTCGAAGCGCGGGTGGGGCTTCACCCGCACGTGGACGTACAGGTCGCCGGCGGTGCCCCCGCGCGGCCCGACGGCGCCGCGGCCCGCCAGCCGGAGCGTCGAGCCGTCGTCGACGCCGGCCACGATGTCGACCGTGTAGGTGCGCTCCTGGATGCGGCGGCCTTCGCCCCGGCACACGGGGCAAGGGTTGGGGATGACCTGGCCGGACCCGCCGCAGCGTGCGCACGGCGACGAGGTCACCATCTGCCCGATGAACGACTGCCGGACGCGCTGGACCTGGCCCGTGCCGCCGCATTCGACGCAGGTGATGGCCTGGGTGCCGTCGGCGGCACCGGTTGCCTCGCAGGCGTCGCAGGGCACGGCGGTCTTCACCGTGACCGGGTGCTGCGACCCGAAGACGGCGGCCTCGAACTCCAGCTCGACGACCTGCTCGAGGTCCTCGCCCCGGGGTGGTCCCGCGGGACCACGGCGCCGGCCCCCGAACGGGCTCGAGCCGAAGAACGCCTCGAAAACGTCGCCGATGCCTCCGCCGAAGCCGAACGGATCGGCCCCGACCGTGGTGCCCTCGACCCCGGCCGGGCCGTAGGCGTCATACCGCTGGCGCTTCTCGGGATCGGACAGGACCTCGTAGGCCCGGACGACCTCCTTGAACCGGGCCTCGGACTCGGCGTCGCCGTGGCCCGTGTCCGGGTGGAGCTGTCGGGCCAGCCGGCGATAGGCGCGCTTGATCTCGTCCTGGGAGGCGTCCCGGGAGACGCCGAGCAGCTCGTAGTAGTCGGTCGGCAACGCTGGCTAGCCCTCGGTGAGGCGGTCGGACAAACGATGGCCCACGACGGCGACGGCGGCCAAGGCTTGCGGGTAGTTCATCCGTGTCGGTCCCAGGACCCCGATCGTGCCCGCGCGCTCGCCCTCGACCTCGTACGGCGACACCACCAGGGCGCATTCGGCGAGGGGGGCCATGCCGGTCTCGGTGCCGATGGCGACCTGCAGCCCGCGATCGATGACGTCACGGATGAGCGACACGACGACATATTGCTGCTCGAGGATCCCGAGGACCTCTCGGACCGTCTCGATGGCGTCGAACGCCTGGGCCATGCGGGCGGCACCGCCCACGTAGAGGTGCTCGGGATCGCCCGTCGGCCGGTGGGCCAGGGCGCCGAGCGCCTGGTCGACCAGCGCATCCAGGGCGGCGTCGCCCGTCGCGGGAACGGCGGGCCGGGCGTCGCGGGCAGTGCCGGAGAGGTGGGCGGTCAGGTGGATGCTCGCCGTCGCCACCCGTTCGTCCCCGACGCCCGCCGGCAGGTCGATCGTGTGCTTCTCGACCGACCCATCGCTCAGCACCGCGACGAGCACCGCCGCCGTGGTGCTGAGCCCGACGAGCTGCACCGAGCGGATGGTGGTCACGAGCGGGGCGGGCGCCACGACCACGCTGGTCAAGCGGGTGAGGTCCGACAGCAGGCGGCTGGTCTCGGACAGCATCTGCTCGACCTCACCGTGGGCCCGAGCGAAGAACGCCCGCACCTCCTCGGCCGAGCTTGTGGCCAGCCGGGCCGGCCGCCGCAGGTGATCGACGAAGAAGCGGTAGCCCTTCTCGGTCGGGACGCGCCCGGCGGAGGTGTGCGGCTGGCGCAGGAAGCCTTCGGTCTCCAGGGCCCCCATCTCGTTGCGCACCGTGGCGGACGACACGTCGACACCCGGCGCCCGCGCAACGTGGCCCGAGCCCACCGGCTGCCCGGTTTCGATGTACTCCTCCACCACCGCTCGGAGGATGGCTGCCTTCCGCTCGTCCAACATCTGGCAGTCGAGTGTACCGAGTGCTAAGTCCCCGGTAACGGGCTCACTGGGGGTCGACCCCGCCGCCCACTCAATCGTCCAGCTTCAGCGCGCTGATGAACGCCTCCTGCGGCACCTCGACGCGGCCGATCGACTTCATCCGCTTCTTGCCCTCCTTCTGCCGCTCCAGCAGCTTGCGCTTGCGCGTGATGTCGCCGCCGTAGCACTTGGCGAGCACGTCCTTGCGCTTGGCCTTGACGGTCTCGCGGGAGATGATGCGCCCCCCGATGGCGGCCTGGATGGGGACGTCGAAGAGCTGGCGCGGGATCAGCTCCCGCAGCCTCTCGGCCATGCGGCGGCCGTAGTCGTAGGCCTTGTCCTTGTGGACGATGGCGCTGAACGCATCGGCGGCGACCCCGTTGAGCAGCACGTCGACCCTGGCCAGGTCGGAGCGGGCGTAGCCGGCGGGCTCGTAGTCCAGGCTGGCGTAGCCCTGCGTGCGCGACTTCAGCTGGTCGAAGAAGTCACGCACCACCTCGGCGAGCGGCAAGCGGTAGATCAGCTCGATGCGCTCGGGCGAGAGGTACTCGAGCTTCGACATCTCGCCCCGGCGCTGCTGGCAGAGCTCCATGAGCGTGCCGGTGTAGTCCGTCGGCGTGAGGATCGTGCAGGTGAGGAACGGCTCCTCGATGTGGTCGATGTCCTGTGCGGGCGGCATGGCGGAGGGGTTGTCGACCTCGACGATCGTGCCGTCGGTCCGGTGGACCTGGTACGCCACCGACGGGGCGGTCGCGATCAGGCTGAGGTCGAACTCCCGCTCGAGCCTTTCCCTGACGATCTCCATGTGGAGCAGCCCGAGGAACCCGCAGCGGAACCCGAACCCCAGGGCACCCGACGTCTCGGGCTCGTACGTGAAGCTGGCGTCGTTGAGGCGCAGCTTCTCCAGCGAGTCCCGCAGGTCGGAGAACTGGTCGCCGTCGACCGGGTAGAGGCCGCAGAACACCATCGGCTTCGGGTCGCGGTAGCCGGCCAGCGGCCCGGTGGCGGGGCGCGCGGTCTCGGTGACGGTCTCGCCGGACCGTGCCTCGGCCACGTCCTTGATCCCGGCGATGAGGTAGCCGGTCTCCCCGGGGCCGAGCGCCGCCACCGGCACGTTGGCGGGCGTGCGCACGCCGACCTCGTCGGCGTCGTGGACCGCCCCGGCCTGCATGAACCGCAGCCGGCTGCCCGTCTTGAGGTTGCCGTTCACCACCCGGACCGACGACACGACGCCCCGGTAGGGGTCGTAGTGGGAGTCGAAGATGAGCGCCTGGAGCGGTGCGTCGGAGTCGCCCGACGGCGGCGGCACCCGCTCGATCACGGCGTCGAGCAGCTCCGGCACGCCCTCTCCGGTCTTGGCGCTGATGCGCAGGATCTCGTCGGCGGGGATCCCCAGCACCTTCTCGATCTCGGCGGCGTAGCGATCGGGGTCGGCCGCGGGCAGGTCGATCTTGTTGAGGGCGGCGACGATCTCGAGGTCGTGCTCGAGCGCCTGGTACGAATTGGCCAGGGTCTGCGCCTCGATGCCCTGCGCGGCGTCGACCAGCAGGATGACTCCCTCGCAGGCCGCCAGCGACCGCGACACCTCGTAGCCGAAGTCGACGTGGCCCGGCGTGTCGATGAGGTCGATCACGTAGTCGCGGTAGCCGAGCCGCACCGACTGGAGCTTGATGGTGATGCCCCGCTCGCGCTCGAGCTCCATCGAATCCAGGTACTGGTCGCGCATGTCGCGGGGATCGACGGCCCCGCTGAGCTCCAGCAGGCGGTCGGCCAGGGTCGACTTGCCGTGGTCGATGTGGGCGATGACCGAGACGTTGCGGATGCGCGAGCAGTCCATAGGGGGCTGTCGAATGCTAGCGGCGCCCCGTGCGGACTCTCGGGTGTGACAATCCGCCGGCGCCGCCGGTAGCCTGTCCCGGCTATTTGGGAAAGAGGGAGCAGGTCCGTCCGTGGCGAACATCAAGAGCCAGATCAAGCGCAACCGCCAGAACCTGGTGCGCCACGAGCGCAACAAGGCCGTGCGCTCCGAGCTCAAGACCCGCGCCAAGGCTGCGGTGGTCGCGGCCGAGGCCGGCGAGGACGACGCCGAGGCGAAGCTCCGTGAGGCCGTCAAGCGCATCGACACGGCGGCGGCCAAGGGCGTGATCCACAAGAACCAGGCGGCGCGGCGCAAGGCCCGCCTCCAGGCCCGGATCAACGAAGCGGCCGACGAGCCCGGCGACGACTGACCGGCACTAGGCCCGCCGGCGGCTAGCGCGCGAGTCGCGCCAGGCGGGCGACCAGCACCTCGAGCACGAGGTCCTCGGGCCACGCCTTGGCGCCCCGAAGGTCGAGGTCGGCGGCGGCGATCAGCGAGATCGCATCGACGATGCGATCGTGGCCCAGGCGGCGCGCCTGCTGGAGGGCCTTGCGGGCCGGGAACGTCGACCCCCGGATGCCGAGGAGCTCGGCGGCGTCCTTCTCGCCCCGGACCGGCGCCCCATCGAGCTGGAGCATGCGGGCGTAGTGGCCGTGCAAGGTGGCCATGACCACCAGGGGATGACGGCCGCCCCCGTCCAGCATCCGCCGCAGCTTGGCGAGCGCGGTCGCGATGTCGCCGCGATCGAGGGCGTCGGTGAGCTCCCAGGGAGGCACGCCTCCGCCTTCGCCCAGGAAAGGCTCGATGTCCTCCACCCCGAGCCGGGCGCCCTCGCCGAACGCACCCACGAGCGTGGCCCCCAGCCCCACCAGGCGCTGGGGGTCGTCCCCCAGCCAGCGCACGAGCAGCTCCGTGCCGGGCTTGTCGACCTGCAGCCGGGCGTCGCGCAGCTGCTCCTCGACCCACGCGCCGATCTTGCGGCCCGGGCTGGTGTCGACCTGCTCGCCGCCGTGGGCCTTCAGTGCGTCGGTGAGCGAACGGGGGACGCGGCCTTGCGCCCACACCAGGATCAGTGACGTCGTCGGCAGCGGGTCCTCCATGTAGGCGACCAGCGGCGCGACCTGCTCGGCCCGGGTGAAGACCTCGAGGTCGCGGCCCACGACCACCCGGCGGTCGGTCAGGAACGGCGGCGTCTGGGCCGCCTGGACCAGGGGGGCGATGGTGGGTTCTGATCCGTCGGTGGGCTGGAACCGGTCGCGGCCCATGTCGTCCACGGCGAGGCCGGCATCGAGGTCACCGAGCAAGCGGTGGATCAGCTCGCGGGCGGCGTCCCGAAGGATCACGTCGTCGTCGCCCCGGACCAGGTACACGGGCGCGTCGGTGCGGACCGCGGTCACGGGCCATCCGCCGGTCGGCGCTGGGCCGCCAGCAGCGCGGCGACCGTCTCGGCCACCCTCCGGGTGCGCCGGACGTCGTTCGTGCACAGCAGCCGGCACCCCAAGGGGACGGCGACGGACTCGACCGCCAACGCCTCCTCCCGCGTCGACATCGCCGAGGTGTCGATCGCAAGCGGCACCGGACGGTCTCCGACCTGGGACCGGGCGCGATCGACGCCGGCGATGTCGTCGACCAGGAGCGCCACCGGGACGCCGGCGTCGGCCGCCGCCTCAATGAGCTCCGCCGGTGCGAGGACCAGCGCCGCGCCGACCTCAGCGGCCGCCTCGGCCGCGTCGAGCGACGACACCCTGGCCGCGACCGGCACACCGCCGGCGCGGATCGCCGGGCCGACCAGCCGTGGCGGCAGCGACGCGACGGCCAGGTCGGCACCCGCCTGGCCCGCGGCGCGAACCGCCGCCAGCACCTCGTTCTCGCGTCCGAACCGCGGCGGCGTCACCACCGCCCCCACGAGGGCCCGCCACCGCAGGTCGAATGTCGTGCCCGCCAGCGTCAGCGCCAGCTCGACCTGCGGCAGCGGCGGCACGGCGGACTGGGTCATCGGGGGGACGCTATCGGCCGGGCGGCGGGGGTGCCCTGGCCGACGCCGGCACCGCGGGCATCAGGTCGATGCGCACGTCGAGCCGCTCCGTCCCGCTGTCGCCGACGGTCAGCCGGAGGCCGCCCACCTCGATCACCGTCCCGGCCGCAGGGACGGCCACGGGGCCGGCGCCGTCGACCCCACGCGCGGCGCGAGCCGAGCCCTCCGGCCCCAACACCGCGACGCCCGGCCACCGCCGCCGGACCGTGGCCGCGACCTCGGCCGCACCTCGGGCCGCCGTCCGCAGCACGAGCACGTCGAGCCGCGCCACGCCCCGGTCGCGCAGGCCCGCCAACACCGCGGCCTCGCGGGCGCGTCCGTCGACCGTCAGCGCCGCCGCCCCGCCGCCCTGCCACACCTGCGCCCCGGCGCCCACGGACTCGCCGTCGAGGAGGCGCATGCCGCGGCCGACGACCGCGGCATGGACCAGCACGGCGCCCGCCGTCAACGCTGCGGCCCCACGCGCGACGCCGATGCATCGCCGCCGGCGCGCGGGTGGCCGCTCGTCGCCCTCGGAGCCCCGATGCGCCCATGCCCGAGCAGCGACCCCCGCCGCTGCGGCGGCACCCAGGAGCGCCACATGCCCCGCCCGGAGCTGGCCCAGCGGCCAGCCGGCCGCCGCCGTGGCCACGTCGTCGATCCACGCGACCAGCACGCGGGTCGGGAGGTGCAGCACCGTCGCCACCGCCTCCCCGCCCAGGCCCGCGGCCAGTCCGCCCGTGAGCCCCCAGACCATGACCGGCCCGGCGGCCGGCAGCGCGAGGAGATTGGCGGGGAGCGACGCCACGGGCACCGAGCCGAAGGTGGCGACCAGCAGCGGGGCCACCGCCAGCTGGGCGGCCAGCGTGACCGACACCGGCGTGGCCAGCCACCGAGGACCCGGGAGCGCCGGCTCGAGGCGTGCCGCCCCCACGACGATCCCGGCGGCGCCGGCCACCGACAGCCGGAAGCCCAGGGACGTCGCCAGCAGCGGGTCGACCAGCAGGATGGCGCCGACGCCCAGCGCCAGGACGCGGAGCGTCGAGGCCGGCCGGCCGAGCGCGGCGCCGGTGGCGGCCACGGCCGCCATGGCGGTGGCGCGGAGCACCGACGGCTCGAAGCGCGTGACCAGGGCGAAGCCGGCCAGCACCGCCAGCGTGACCACCAGCCGCGGGCCGAACCGCAGCCGCGACAGCGCCGGCGCCGCCAGCACCATCACGAACGCCACGTTCTGACCCGACACGGCCAAGATGTGCGTGAGGCCGGCGGCCCGGAACGCATCGGTCATGTCGGCGGGCTGGTCACGGTCGTCGCCCAGCGTGAGGCCCGCCAGCAGGCTGGCGTGGCGGTCGGACATGACCTCCGCACCCTGCGCGAGCGTGCGGCGCAGCCCGTTGGCGACACGCGTGACCCCGCCGCCGGGGCGCCACCCCACCACGGCATCGACCTCCAGCCGCCCGGCCAGGTGCCGGTACCGCAGTGCGGACTCCACGGGCCCCGGTGGCCGGACCTCGCCGACCAGCAGCACCCGCTCCCCCGCCAGCCGGTCGTCGAGGGCCGCCGCCGGCGCCATCCGCGCGTAGGCCCTCAGCCGGCGCCCGTGGAGCCGGACGTCGACGCCGACCCCGCCCCGCCCGTCGGGAACCGGATCCGCCACCAGGGTCACTTCGGCGGTCACGGGGCCGGTGTCGAGGGGCGCCTGCAGTCCCGAAAGCGACCGCTGGCCCAGGGAGACCGCCAGGAGGCCGGCGCCCAGGCACACCACCCCCGGGCGCCGGGCTACCAAGCCGAGCACGAGCAGCGACGCCGCCAGCGCCAGCGGCACGCGCACGGCGAGACCCTGTGCGCCGGCGAGCGATCCGGCGAACGTCGCCACGGCGAGGGCGACCGCCCAGCGATCGTCCATCGGGGTCCCTCACACTGCGACCAGGTCGCGTAGCTGCTCGAGCTTGGCTTCGCCGATGCCGCGCACGTCGACGAGCTGGTCGACCGACGTGAAGGGCCCGTGCTGGTCCCGATGGGCGATGATGGCCGCCGCCGTCGTCGGCCCGACGCCCGGAAGGGTGTCCAGCTGCTCGGCGGTGGCGGTGTTCAGGTTGACGAGGGCGCCAGGGACCGCACCGCCGGGACCGGCTGTTCCGCCCGGGGCCCCGGCGCCGGCGGCCACCGGCGGCTGCTCGCCGGGCTTGGGCACATAGACCTGCTGGCCGTCGACGAGCGGCGCCGCGAGGTTGACGCGTGCCAGGTCGGCGCCGGGCAGGGCGCCGCCGGCGGCGTCGAGGGCATCGACGACCCGGCTGCCCGGCGGCAGGCGTCGCACCCCCGGGGACGCGACGGCGCCCGCCACGTGCACGACGACCTCGGTGGCGGCCGCGGTGCCGGTGGTCGCGGCGCCGCCGGTATCGCCGCCATCACCCCCGGCGGCGCCCGGCGCCCCGGTGCTGTTGCTGGCCGCCGACGGCTGCGCAAACGGCAGGCGCATCTCGGCCGGCGGGGGCGGTGGCGCCAGGAGGCGCCAGCCGAGGAAGGCGATGCAGACCAGCGCCACGGCGCCGACCACCAGGCGGCGTGGGGAGACGTCGAACGACTCCGCCAATCCGGCCAGCTGCTGGCGCCAGGTGCGCGCCGGCAGGGGCCGCGGGAGCTCGGGAGAGGGGACGGACATGGCAACCCTCCGGGCGCGCTGGGACGTCGGGAGGGGAAGTCCGGAGCCCGCAGACTAGCCCGGCCGGTGGGGCGGTCGGGACGAGCCCGGGTCGCCACCCTCGAGGGGCGCCCGGCGAGCGCGCCATTCCGCCTCGATCTCGAAGGGGATGCGGTGGTACGCGGCCTTGTGGCCGTAGCCCCGCACCCGCCAGCCCAGGTAGGCGCCCAGATAGCGCCGCAGGAATCCGACCACGCCGTAGCGGCGCCACTGGCGGACGTGTTCGAGCTCGTGGCGCAGCAGCCGCGGGTCGCCCACGCCGGAGGGACGCATGAGAATCAGGGGGCCCAGCGTTGTCGCAGTGGCTCCCGGGGCCGCGGGCCCGATCAGCAGCCAATAGCCGTCGTGGCGCTCGAGCCGCACGCCGTCCACCCTCGCTCGGTGACCGCCTACGCCCCGATCAGAACAGCCGGGCGGTCAGGCGCTTGCGGTAGTCGGCGGTCCGGGGGTCGTCGCTGCCCAGGACCTCGAGCAGGTCGACGTAGCGCTGCCGGGCGTCCGCATCGTCCTTGACCTGGTCGAGTAGCGCGTCGAGCTCGCCGGTGATCTCGTCGCCCGATGCGTCGTCGCCCCCGGTGCGCACGAGCGCCGCCACTCGCCTTGTCTCGGGCGTCTCGGGGATCCGCTCGAGCAGTGCGAGCGCCTCGTCGGTGTCGCCGTCGTTCCCGCGACCGGCCAACAGCTCGGCCAAGGCCACGATGGCTCCGGCATGGTCGGGCTGGCGCTCGAGCGCCTGCCGCAGCGAATCCTCGTCGCCGGCGGCCACCAGCTTCTCGACCTCCTCCTCGGCCTCGCTGGGGAGCAACCGGTCCACGAACTCGCGCACCGCGGGCTCGCCCTGCGCGCCGATGAAGCCGTCGACCACCTTCCCGCCCGAGATCGCGAACACCGCCGGGATGCCCTGCACCCGGAACGCCGCCGACACCTGGGGGTTCTCGTCGACGTTGACCTTGGCCAACGCGATCTTGCCCTCGGTCTCGTCGATCACCTTCTCGATGATCGGGCCCAGCTGGTGGCAGGGCCCGCACCAGGGCGCCCACAGGTCGACCACGACCGGCGTGGTCTGCGAGCGGTCGAGGACCTCGGTCTGGAACGTGTTATCGGTGACGTCGATGGTCATCGCCAGCCAGGCTACCGACGAGGCCGCCCGGACCCGACCGGGCGGCGCACAACGCCCCGTCGCGCCGAGGTGCCACTACGGTGCGCTCATGACCGTGCATCCTCGAGGGCTGCGCCCCCGTGCCCCATCGTCGCCCGGCTCCCTGGCGGTCGCACGGTCGACCGGTCAGGAGCTGCGCTCATGACCGACACCTCGGCGATCGAGACCAGCGAGGTGCCCGAGGGCATCGACCCCGACGGGGTCACCGGCTGGTTCGAGGCGCATGCGCCCGGCGTCGATCCGCCGCTGCGGTTCTCGCTGATCGCCGGCGGCCGGTCCAACCTCACCTACCGGGTGACCGACGCCGCCGGCCGGTCGTGGGTCCTGCGCCGCCCACCGCTGGGCCACGTCCTGGCCACGGCCCACGACATGGGGCGGGAGCACCGGATCATCTCTGCGCTGGCGCCGACCGACGTCCCCGTGCCGCCGGTGGTCGGGCTGTGCACCGACGAGGCGGTCAACGGCGCACCCTTCTACGTCATGGGCTTCGTGGAGGGCCTGGTCGTGCGCGACGCCGCCTCGACCGAGCAGCTGGGCGTCGACGAGCGCCGGCACGCCTGTCGCCACCTGGCCGAGGTGCTCGCGAGCATCCACGCCGTCGACCCCGACGCGGTCGGGCTCGGTGAGCTCGGCCGCCGCGAGGGCTACATCGAGCGACAGCTGCGGCGCTGGTACGGGCAGTGGCAGAGCTCGAAGACGCGGGACCTCGACGTGGTCGACGAGGTCCACGACGCCCTCGCCGCCCGGGTCCCCGAGCAGGGCGCCGCCACGATCGTCCACGGCGACTACCGGCTCGACAACTGCCTGCTCGAGCCCGACGGCACGATCGCCGCCGTGCTCGACTGGGAGCTCTGCACGCTCGGCGACCCGCTGGCCGACGTCGGCCTGCTGCTCGTCTACTGGACCGAGCCGGGCGACGGCCACCCGGCGCTGTTGAACGCGCCCACGCTGGCCGAGGGCTTCGTCACGCGGGCCGAGCTGATGGACATGTACGCCGCCGCCTCCGGCCGCGACGTGAGCCACGTCGACTACTACGTGGCGTTCGGCTACTGGAAGCTCGCCTGCATCCTCGAGGGCGTGTTCGCCCGCTACCGGGGCGGGGCGATGGGCAGCGCCTCGGGCTTCGAGGGCTTCGCCCAGCAGGTCGAGTTCCTGGCCGAGGCCGCCCGCGCCGCCCTCGGGCGCCTGGACTAGGCCGGGTCCGCGCCGTGCCGCTGTACGAGCTGATCGAGCAGCCGGACCTCGACGAGCCCGTGTTGGTCCTGGCCGCCGAGGGCTGGATCGACGCCGGCCTGGCGGCGGTGACGGCCGCCGAGGTGCTGTCCGACCAGCTCGACACGATCACCGTGGCCCGGTTCTCCACCGACGAGCTGCTCGACTACCGGGCCCGGCGGCCCATCGCCCACCTCGAGAACGGCGTGTTGCGGGGGCTCACCTGGCCCTCCATCGAGCTGCGGGCCGCGACCGACCTCGATGGCAAGGAGCTCCTGCTGCTGGTGGGCGCCGAGCCCGATCGACTCTGGCAGCAGTTCACCGACGAGGTGGTGGGCCTGGCGCTCGACTTCGGCGCCCGGATGTGCGTTGGGCTGGGGGCCTATCCCTTCGCCGCCCCCCACACCCGCCCGCCGCGGGTTGCGTGCACCGCGTCGACGCCGAGCCTGGCCGAGGGCGGGTTCCTGCGTGCGTCCCTCGACTTCCCCGGCGGCATCCAGGCCGCCATCGAGCAGGGCTGCCACGACCGGGGGATCGGTTCGGTCGGGCTGTGGGCGCAGATCCCGCACTACCTGCCGCCCGCGATGCCGTTCCCGGCGGGGAGCGTGGCGCTCATCGACGCGCTGGCCCGCATCGGGGAGCTGTCACTGCCCTTCGGCGACCTGCCGGGACGGGCCGAGGCGACCCGGAACCGGCTGGACGAGCTGATCGCCCAGAACGCCGAGCACCTGGCGATGCTCCGCCAGCTCGAGACGGCCTACGAGGAGGCCGAGGCGCCGCGGTCGTTCGCGCCCGAGGACCTGCCCACCGGCGACGAGCTCGTGGCCGAGCTCGAGCAGTTCCTGCGGGACCAGCGCGGCGGCGAGGCCTGACGCCCGGCCCCGGCCCGAGTGGCCGGGCGCCGAAGGCGCCAAGAACGGACTATGCGACGCTACGGTCACCGCCCATGGAGATCGACGGAGGGATCTGGGGCGGGCTCGCGAAGGCCGGCGAGGCGGCGGCACAACAGGAGGCCCGCGGGTACGACGGCATCTGGGTGCCCGAGACCAGCCACGACCCGTTCCTGCCGCTGATGCTGGCGGCCCAGCACACCGAGCGCCTCGACCTGGGGACCGGCATCGCGGTGGCGTTCGCGCGCAACCCGATGACGCTGGCGCAGGTGTCGTGGGACCTGCAGGCGGTGTCGCACGGGCGCTTCATCCTCGGGCTCGGCAGCCAGATCAAGGCGCACATCACCCGGCGCTTCTCGATGCCGTGGTCGAGCCCCGCGGCCCGCATGCGGGAGATGATCCTCGCCATCAGGGCGATCTGGGAGTCCTGGAACGAGGGCACCAAGCTCGACTTCCGGGGTGACTTCTACAGCCACACCCTGATGACGCCGTTCTTCAACCCCGGCCCCAATCCCCACGGCGACGCCCGCATCTTCCTCGCCGGGGTCGGCGAGCTGATGACCCGGGTGGCGGGCGAGGTGGCAGACGGGTTCCTGTGCCACGGGTTCACCACCCGGCAGTACCTCGACGAGGTCACCCTCCCCAACCTGGCCAAGGGCCGGGCCAAGGCCGGTAAGTCCATGGACGGGTTCCAGCTCGCCGGGCCGATGTTCGTGGTCACGGGTAGGGACGAGGCCGAGATGGCCGAAGCGGCCAGCGGGGTCAAGGGCCAGATCGCGTTCTACGGCTCGACGCCGGCCTACCGGCCGGTGCTCGAGCTGCACGGCTGGGGCGATCTGCAGGACGAGCTCAACCGGCTGTCCAAGGAGGGTCGCTGGGCCGAGATGGGCGACCTCATCGACGACGACATGCTGGCGACGTTCGCCGTGGTGGCGCCCCTGGACCAGGTCGCCCGCGCCCTCAAGGATCGCTGGGGCGACGTCCTCCACCGGCTCAGCTTCTACGCCCCCTACGACACCGACCAGGCCCAGTGGGACGAGGTGATCGCCGACCTCAAGGCTGCCTGAGCAAACCCCGAACCTGCGGCAGGAAGGGCCCCCATAGGGGCCGCATCCGCCGCAAGTTCGTCAGACGGGCGTGTCGACCGGGGCGAGGCGGCCGTCCCGGTACTGCCGCTTGCACAGGGAGCGCTGCAGCTTGCCGGAGCTGGTCTTGGGCAGTGTGCCCGGCGCCACGAGGACGATGTCCCTCGCCGGCACGCCGACGGCGTCACGCACCCGCTCCGCCACGAGCCGCCGCAGGGCCGCCACGTCGTCGTCGACGGCCCGCGACTCCGCCACCACCACGAGCGACTCGCGGCCCCGGTCGGCGTCGATTCCGAAGGCGATGACGTTCCCGGCCCGCACGCCGTCCAGCTGGCCGACCGCCCGCTCCACGTCCTCGGGGAACAGGTTGCGGCCGCCGACGATGATCACGTCCTTGATGCGGCCGCACATGACCAGCTGCCCGTCGAGCAGGTAGGCGAGGTCGCCGGTGCGCAGCCAGCCGTCGTGGAACAGCTCTGCGTTGGCGGCGGGCCTCCGGTAGTACCCCGGTGTGACCGATGTACCCCGGATCTCCAGCTCGCCCACCTCCCGCTCGCGCAGGGGGATGCCCGTGTCGGGATCGACGATGCGGATCTCGAGCCCCGGCACCGGGCGGCCGAGCAGCGGCAGCCGGCGGCTGCCCTCGGCGCCGGGATCGGTGGGCGCGGCATAGCGCTCGGTCTCCAGGACACGACGGTCCACGCAGTCGGTCACCATCCCCGACATCGGCTCCGGGAACGTGCCGCCGATGGCCACCTCGGCCATCCCGAACGCGGGGAACACCGCCCCGGGGCGCAACCCGTGGCGGCGCCCTGCGGCCACGAAGGCCTCGACCTGGTCGGGATCGATGGGCTCGGCGCCGTTGAGCGCGACCCGCAGCCGCGACAGGTCGAGCGGCTCGCTGCGGGCGAGCGCCCGGGAGGCGAGCACCCAGGAGAAGTTGGGGCCTGCGGTGGCGGTGCCGCCATACGTCGACACCCACTCCATCCAGCGGGCCGGCTTGGCCGTGAAGTCCTGCGGCGCGCCGAGCACCAGGCGGGCGCCCGTTGACATCGGCAGTGTCAGGAGCCCCACCAGCCCCATGTCGTGGTACAGCGGCAGCCACGAGACCAGGACGTCGTCGCCGGGATCGAGCGTGGCGGCCTCCGCCACGGCGTCGAGGTTGGCGCACAGCACCCGGTCCGGGAGCATCACGCCCTTGGGGTCGGACGTGGATCCGCTGGTGAACTGCAGGATCGCCAGCCGGGCGGGGTCGTCGGGTGGGCGAACCCAGCGTCGGGCGTCGCCGCCGGCCAGGTCGTCGAACCCGACCATCGGCGGGTCGCCGGGCTCGGGGGTCACGAACGCGGCCAGCTCGGGGTCGACGACCACCAGGCCGGCGTCGGCGTGGTGGATGCGGCGGCGGGTCTGGGCGACGAACTCCTCGATCGACGACAGCCGCATCGGCAGCGGCAGCACCACGATCGTGCCGCCGGCCAGCCAGGTCCCCTGGATGGCGGTGACCAGGGACCGGGTGGTGGGCGAGAGGAGGGCGACGTGGTCGCCGGGGCGGACGCCCTGGGCCTGGAGCGCGGCGGCGTAGCCCTTGGCCTGCTCGTGGAGCTCACCCCAGGACACGACGTCCTCGCTGCCACCGACGACGAACGTGACGCTCGTACCGCGCGCGGCCGCGCGCTCGATGCGTTGGAGCAAGGCGGGCATTGCCGGTCCGACTTTCCGGCGGGAGGGGTGGTTACACATCCGAATTCGCCGGGCGCACCGGGGCTTTCCGCTTCGGCCGATCCGGACGTCGGCCGGTACTCTTCGCGTTCATGTCCGAGCCGCCGCCGTCGTCCGACCAGCCCCCCTACCGGTACACGGCCGCGCTCGCGGATCGCATCGAAACCAGCTGGCAGGAGCGCTGGGAGCGCGAGGGCACCTACTACGCCCCCAACCCGGTCGGCGACCTGAGCGCGGGCTTCGACAAGGTGGCGGACCTGCCCAAGCGCTACGTGCTCGACATGTTCCCCTACCCCAGCGGCGCCGGCCTGCACGTCGGCCACCCGCTGGGCTACATCGGCACCGACGTCTACGCCCGGTACCTCCGCATGACGGGCCACAACGTCGTCCACACCATGGGGTACGACGCGTTCGGGCTGCCCGCGGAGCAGTACGCGGTCCAGACCGGGCAGCACCCGCGCGCGACGACCGAGGCCAACATCGTCACCATGCGCCGCCAGCTGCGGCGCCTGGGGCTGGGGCACGACTCGCGGCGGTCGATCGCCACCATCGACGAGGGCTACTACCGCTGGACCCAGTGGATCTTCCTGCAGATCTTCAACTCCTGGTACGACGCCGACGCCGGCCGGGCCCGGCCGATCGAGGACCTGGTCGCCGAGCTGGACGCCGGCACCCGCGGGCCCGGCGAGGGCACCAATCCGACCGGCACGCCCTGGTCCGAGCTCACGCCGACCGAGCGCCGGGTGGTGATCGACAACCACCGCCTCGCGTACGTGAGCGAGGCGCTGGTGAACTGGTGCCCTGCCCTGGGGACCGTGCTGTCCAACGAGGAGGTCACGTCCGAGGGCCGGAGCGAGCGGGGCAACTTCCCGGTCTTCCGCCGCCCGCTGCGGCAGTGGATGCTGCGAATCACCTCCTACGCGGAGCGGCTGCTGCGCGACCTCGACCTGCTGGACTGGCCCGAGCGCATCAAGCTGATGCAGCGCAACTGGATCGGGCGGTCGGAGGGGGCGAGCATCACGTTCCCGACCGCCGCCGGTCCGGGCATCGAGGTGTTCACCACCCGGCACGACACGCTGTTCGGGGCCACGTACATGGTTCTGGCCCCCGAGCATCCGCTGGTGGACGAGCTGACCGCGGCGGCATGGCCCGAGGGCACGCCGGCGCGGTGGACCGGCGGGCAGGCCACCCCGGCCGAGGCGGTCGCCGCGTACCGCCGGCAGGCGAGCAGGCGCTCCGACGTCGAGCGGCAGATCGAGTCGCGCGACAAGACCGGCGTGTTCGTCGGCAGCTACGCCGTCAACCCCGCCACCGGCGGCGAGATACCGGTCTTCGTCGCCGACTACGTGCTGATGGGCTACGGCACCGGGGCGATCATGGCGGTGCCGGGCCAGGACGACCGGGACTGGGCATTCGCCGAGGCCTTCGGCCTGCCGATCGTGCGCACCGTCCAGCCGCCCGAGGGCTGGCCCGACGAGCCCTACCTGGGCGAGGGCCCGGCCATCAACAGCGCGAGCGATGCGGTCGACCTGAACGGCCTGGGGATCGCCGACGCCAAGCGCCGGATCAGCGAGTGGCTGGAGCGCACCGGGATCGGCACCGGCACGGTCACCTACAAGCTGCGGGACTGGCTGTTCAGCCGGCAGCGGTTCTGGGGCGAGCCGTTCCCCATCGTCTACGACCCCGACGACGGGCTGCCCCGGGCGCTGCCGGCATCGATGCTGCCGGTGGTGTTACCGGAGGTCGACGACTACTCGCCCAAGACGTTCCCCGAGGACGACGAGACGTCCGAGCCGGAGGCTCCGCTCTCCCGGGCGACCGACTGGGTCAACGTCACGCTCGACCTGGGCGAGGGGCCCAAGGCCTACCGTCGCGACACCAACACGATGCCCAACTGGGCCGGGTCGTGCTGGTACGAGCTGCGCTACCTCGATCCCCACAACGACAAGGCGCCGGTCGACCCCGACATCGAGCGCTACTGGATGGGCCCGCGCTGGGAGGGCGACTGCGGCGGCGTCGACCTCTACGTCGGCGGCGCCGAGCACGCCGTCCTGCACCTGCTGTACTCCCGGTTCTGGCACAAGGTGCTCTACGACCTGGGTTACGTGTCGTCGTTCGAGCCCTACCGCCGCCTGTACAACCAGGGCCTGATCCAGGCCTACGAGTACACCGACCGGCGCGGCTTCTACGTCGACGCCCACGAGGTCACCCACCACGACGGCGCCTACTGGCACGGCGGCGAGCAGGTCAACCGCCAACTGGGCCGGATGGGCAAGAGCCGCAAGAACGCCGTCGCACCCGACGAGATGTACGAGGACTACGGCGCGGACACCATGCGGCTGTACGAGATGTTCTCGGGGCCTCTCGACCAGAGCCGGCCCTGGGAGACCAGGGACGTGGTCGGCGTGTACCGGCTGCTCCAGCGGATCTGGCGGAACGTCGTCGATGAGGAGACCGGCGAGGCCACCGTCACCGACGCCGAGCTCGACGACGAGACCCAGCGCGTCTTGAACCGCGCGATCGCGGCCGTCCGCGACGGCATGGAGAAGCTCCGCTTCAACGTGTCCGTCGCCAAGATCACGGAGCTCAACAACCACCTCACGGCGCGATATCTCGGGCGGGGCGTGCCCCGCGCCGCCGCCGAGCCGCTGGTGCTTCTGCTGGCGCCGCTGGCGCCGCACATCGCCGAGGAGCTGTGGTCGCGCCTCGGCCACCCCGACTCGCTGGTCACCGAGCCCTTCCCGGACGCCGACCCGCAGTGGCTGGTCGACGAGACCGTGGAGGTCCCGGTCCAGATCAACGGCAAGGTCCGGGCCCGGATCCAGGTGCCGGCGGAGGCCGACGAGGCGGCGCTGGAGGCGGCGGCCCGCGCCGATCCGCAGGTCGCCGCACTGCTGGACGCCAACGGCTCCGTCCGCAAGGTCGTCGCCGTCCCCGGCCGGCTGATCAACTTCGTGGTGGCCTGACCCCGGCGGGCGGCGTGTGACACGCACGGCGCCCCGACGCTAGGCTCACCCCTCCGCAACGGGGCCGTAGCTCAGTTGGTAGAGCGTGTCCATGGCATGGACGAGGTCGCGCGTTCGAATCGCGTCGGCTCCACCCTCGCCGAGCCGACCGCCCGCAGCGGCGGCGGCTCGGTCCCGCGTCGGGGCGCCCTACCGCCGCTGCGCCGCGGCGGCCGGCGCCCAGTCGATGCGGGGGACGTCGGCCCAGAGGCGCTCGAGCTCGTAGTAGTGGCGGGTCTCGTCGAGGAACACGTGCACCACCACATCGCCGTAGTCCATGAGGACCCAGTGGCGGTCGTCGAGACCCTCGACCCGCAGCGGCTTCGGATGGCCCGCCTCCGCGACCACCCGCTCGACCTCGTCGACGATCGCCTTGACCAGGCGATCGTTCGGGGCGGAGGCGATCACGAACTCGTCGGCCACGACGAGAACGTCGCCCACCTCGAGGATCACGACGTCGCGTGCCCCCTTCGAGTCGGCGGCGCGGGCCGCCACGGCGGCCAGGTCCCGGGCTTGCACACGTTCGTTGGTCAGGTTGCTCGCTGTCCTACCTCCCGATCAGATCCCGGGCGTCGGCGCCCAGGATCACGGTCACGTCGATCTCGTCGTCGGCTGCGGCCCCGCCCAAGGCGGCCGGGTCCTGCTCGACGTGCCCGCCGCCCAACCCACCAACCAGCCACAGCGCCTCGTTGCGCTGGTCGGCACGTCCGTAGAGCATCAGGGTCTCAGTCTCGTCGAAGGTGGGGGCGTTTCCGACGATGGTTATCTCGGCCCCGCCCCGGACCAACCGCCGCGCGGCGGCGCCCGTGAGGTCCGGGTCGGTCGTGCCGTTGAGCAGGCGGACACGGATTCGCCGGCCCGGGCTCGGCGACACCGGATAGGGCACCGCGCGCACCATCAGGTCCCCCACCCGCTCGTAGTGCGGGACGAACGACTCCGGGGTCCCGGCGCCGCCGCCGGCCGGCTCCCCCGGCAGGGGAACGACGGAGGGCGAGCCGTCGGCCAGCTTCCGGACGAACCGCCCGATGCCCACGTCGACCTCGCCGGGCAGGGCGTCGCTCCCGGCGTCGCGCACCAGTGGCAGCCAGGCGGTCCAGAAGTCGGCCTGGCGGTCGATGCGCTCGACCTCCGACTCCCCCGGCGCCCGGCTGCGGAGGAACGGTCCCACGTCCTCGGCCGCAAGCGACACGTCGCCGGCCTGCCAGAGGCCGACGGGCTTGGCGAGCTCGAGGTCGACGGGTGCCACCGGCGCAACGAGCGACGCCCACCGGGCATCGTCGACCTCCAGGTGCTCCGGGATGGCAATGGCAAGCAGGTCTGCAACCGCCGCCACCACCGCGTCGGCCCCGCCCTGGCTGTACACCTCCGCCATCGTGGCCTGGCTCGACCCTCCGGCGATGGCGCTGGTGGTGGGACCGGAGGTGGTCCCCGAGGTGCCGGAGGCGGGCTCTGCCGCATTCGCCCGCGTCAGCGTGGAGGCCGGGATCAGGATCACGCTGCCACCGTCGTCACTCGACTCGAAGGCCAGGAGCGCCACGCTGACCAGGTCGCCGTCGGCGCCCCGCTGGACGACGGCCATCGTCGGCGTCGGGACGACGTACGCCTGGTAGCCGGGGTCGTCGGGACCGGCCATGGGCGCCACGTAGCGCCCGGCGGTGCTGTTCCGCACCAGGTTGACGCCGACGACCGCCAGGACCACGCCGCCCCCGAAGAGTGCCGCCATCGCGGCCAGTACCAGGCGGCGACGGCGGCGCAGCCCATCGGGCGGCCGGCCGACCCCCGGGGCGCCCGGCAGGACGACTGGAGTCGCCACCGAGGCGACCGCCGACGACGCCGCCACGGCCGGTACGGCCGGGGCCGCACCCACCGCGCCGGGCGCCGCCCGGGATGCAACCGACCGCACCCGTCGCCGCAACGCCGCCCGAGAACGGCGACTGGCCGGCCACGGTGGCCGGCGCCCGGTGGCGAACGCTGCCTCGCCGTCGCCGTGCTCCCGTGCCGCTGCCGGGGACGATTCGCCCGTTCCGTCGGATTCGGCGTCGGGCTCGCCGGCGGCTTTCGGGCGTGGGTGCGCCATGTGGCGGGGCCGATGGTCCTCGTTGTCGACCACCCCCGTCACTGATTCACCGGCTCCTTGTACAGGCCCCGGCGCTCGATGGTCTCGATGACCGCAGCCGGCAGCAGGTAGTCCAGAGGTCGGCCCTCGACCACGCGCGCCCGGAGGTCGGTGCTGGACACCTCGAGCCGCGGCACCTCGACGCGGACCCAGGACCAGCCGGGGGGTGGCTGCCCCTCGCCGCTTCCGGGCCGCTCGACGACCACGATGCTCGACAGCGCGCGGACCTCCTCGGCCCGCTCCCACCCCGGCAGTCCGACGGCGGCGTCGCTCCCGAGGATCACGTACAGGTCGAGCGCCGGATCGCCGGCGAGCAACTCGGACAGGGTGTCGGCCGTGTACGACATCCCACCCCGGTCGAGCTCGATGCGACTGGCCTCGAGTCCCTCGACGTCTCCCACGGCCGCCTCGACCATGGCGAACCGGTCCTCGGCCGACGAGATGTCTCGGGTGCCCACCTTCTGCCAGGGCTGGTCCGCCACCACCAGCAGCACGCGGTCGAGCGACAGCTCGTAGCGAACGTTGACGGCGGTCACGAGGTGCCCGACGTGCGGCGGGTCGAACGTCCCCCCGAAGATGCCCAGTCGCTCACCGGTCCGGGGTCCGGGCGCGGTCCCGGCGCCGTCGGTGTTCACCGTTGGTGGTCCTCGAGACCCATCCGAACCTTGTCGGCGAGTGCTCCGAGGCCGGCGGAGACCTCGACGGGCCACACCGCGCCTTGTTGCCCCACCTCCAGGGACCGGAGCTCCGCCGGCAGGCCGGCGAGCGCCGCCAGGCAGCGCTCGCGGATGGCCGACAGCGCCTCCGGCGGCTCGACCCGCCGGCCCGCGGCCATGGCACGCGCGAGCAGCGGCCGCCCCCCGGCCACGTGCTCGTCGTGCAGGCCCAGGACGTCACGGTCGGCGAGGCGCCAGACCTGCTTTCGCCCGGGCAGGGTGACCTTCCCCTCGGCGAGCTTCATCCTCGGCCCCAGGGCGTCGTCCACGAGCTTGTACACGGCACCCAGTGAGGGGGCGTCGCCGCTGGTGCCGAGCTGCGTACCGACGCCGAAGGCGTCGATCGGCGCACCGGCGGCCAGCAGGTCGGCGATGCGGTGTTCGTCGAGGTCCCCGGAGGCGAGGATCCCGACATCCGCGAGCCCAGCGTCGTCGAGGACGGCACGCACCTCGACGGCCAGCCGGCCCAGGTCCCCGGAATCGAGGCGGACGGCGGAGATACTGACGCCCTCATCGGCCAGTTCGTGGGCCACCGCGGCTGCGTGGTGGGCACCCCCGACGGTGTCGTACGTGTCGATCAGCAGGACGGCGCGCTGCGGGAAGCTGCGGGCATAGGCGCGGAACGCGTCCCGCTCGTCCTCGAACGACATGACGAACGAGTGCGCCATCGTTCCCGACAGCGGTATCCCCCAGCGCTGCCCGGCGGCCACCAGCGAGGTGCCGGCCGCCCCGCAGATCCAGGCCCCCCGGGCGGCGGCCATCGCGGCGTCGACCCCGTGATCGCGCCGGGCGGAGAAGTCGACGAAGTCGCGCCCGTCACAGGCGATGGCGACCCGCGCCGCCTTGGACGCCAGCATCGTGCGGCTGGCGACGGCGTTGAGAAGGAACGTCTCCACCAACTGCGCCTCGACCAACGGTGCGGTGACCCGCACGATCGGCTCGCCGGCGAAGACCAGGTCACCCTCCGCAATCCCCCAGACCTCGCCCGTGAACCGGAGGTCGGCCAGCCGGTCGATGAACGGCGCCGGGAACAGGTCGAGCCCGGCCAGGTACTCGATCTCGTGAGGGGCGAACGACAGGTCCTCCAGGCCCGCGAGGGCGTCGTCGAGGCCGGCCGCGACCAGGAAGCGCCGTTCGTCGGGCAGTCGCCGCACGAAGAGCTCGAACGTGGCCTCGTGCTCGATGCCCTCGGCCTGGTACGCGGCCGCCATCGTCAGCTCGTAGAGATCGGTGACCAGCGAGGCGGGAACGGGGGGACGCGCTCGCTCCGACCGGAGGTCGGTCATGCATCACCCTCGAGCAACCGGCTCATGCAAGCGTGACCCCGGCCGCGCCCATCTCGTCGATGGCCCGTTGGCCATCCCCCGGCTCCAGCTCGACCGGCCTCGCACCGTCGACGACGAGCGTGGCGTCGTACCCCAGCTCCACGGCGTCGAGCGCTGTCGCCCTCACGCAGTAGTCGGTTGCCAGGCCGAGCACGACGACACGTTCGATGCCGTGATCGCGCAGCAGCGCGTTCAGCCCCGTACGCTCGGTATCGCCCGTGACGGGATCGGCGACCGTGAACCCCGAGTAGCCGTCCTCGCCGTTCACGCCGACACGGACCCGCTCGCCACCGACGTCGGTCAGCCTGGGATGGAGCTCGGCCCCCCACGAGCCCTGGACGCAGTGGACGGGCCAGATGCCACCGTCCTTGGCGAAGTGCGGGGTGACCGGCGGATGCCAGTCCTGGGTGTAGACGACCATCGCGCCGGCCGACTGGGCCGCCTCGATCTCGGCGTTCGCCACGTCGATGACCGACTCCGCGTCACGCACGTAGAGGCTCCCGTCGGGATCCGCGAAGTCGTTCTGGACGTCGACGACGATCAGGGCCGTCGACGGGTCATACCGGGCACGCTCGCTCACGCCTCAACGGTACCCATCGCGTCCCAGGTCAGGGGCCCGCGGCCGACTATTCGTCCTCGTAGGTCCAGTCGGGTCGCTTACGGTCCTGGCGCTCGTCGATCACCGCCTCGCCGTCGCGCAGGTCCAGGAGCTTCGGCACCCGGAGCCCCCGCACCGGCGCGGGCCGGCCGTCGAGCGCCTCCGCCACCTCATCGGGGAACGACTGGAGGATGCTGGCGATGACGCGCTGCTCCTGCACCGGCAGGTAGCAGCGGTTGCCGTCGGTCACCGACAGCAGGCGGACGGCGATGGTGTCGAGGTCCTCCGGGGTCGCACCGCCGGCCGCGAGCACGTCCAGCCGCTCGGTGACGGCGCCGCAGCCGAGCTTGCAGGCGGGGCATTGCCCGCAGGACTCGACGTACAGGAAGCGCGAAACCATCTGGGCGGCCTCGACCATCGACGCCGTCTCGTCGAGCACCAGGAACCCGGCGGCCCCGAGCCCCGAGCCCACCGCCGCCATCCCCTCGTAGCTGCACGGCGTGTCGAGCTGGTCGGCGGTCAGCACCGGGTTGGCCACCCCGGACAGGACGGCCTTGACCTCGTGCCCGGGCCGGACGCCGCCTCCGACCCGCTCGATGACGTCTCGGAGGGGCGTCCCCATCTCGACCTCGCCCACGCCCGGCCGCGCCACGTCGCCCACCACCGTGGCGATGATGCGGCCCGGCGACTCGGTCGTACCCAGCGACCGGTGCCACTCCGGACCCCTCGCCAGCACCTGGGTCGCGGTCGCCAGGGTCTCGACGTTGTTGACCACTGTCGGGTTGGACGCCGGCATGGTGTCGACCACGCCCGCCGGTGAGGCGCTCCAACCGGTGGTGGGCACCGTGGCGAACAGCCCGTGGATGTAGGGCGGCACGTTGCGGGGCAGCGGGGCCTCGCCCTCGATCACCTGCAACAGCCCGGTCTCCTCCCCGTACAGGTAGGCGTCCGGCCCGAGGACCACCTGGATGGTGACGTCGCCGATCGCACCCGATGCACTCAGCTCGTCGACGGCCGCCGCCAGCCGCTCGATCTCGGGCTCGAACCGCTCCTTGACGCCGATGAACGCCCTGTCGGCGCCCACCGCGAAGGCGGCGATGGCCACCCCCTCGACGACCGAATAGGGATTGGCGCGCAGGATCGCTCTATCCTTGAATGTCGAGGGCTCTCCCTCGGCCCCGTTGCACACCACGAAGGTGCGGTTTTCTTCGTCTTCCCCCGCCCCAGCACCGTCCGCCGCGTCACGCACCGACTGCCACTTTCGTCCCGTCGGGAACCCGCCGCCTCCGCGCCCGCGCAGACCCGACAGGATGACCTCCTGGATCGTGCCCCCGGGACCCAGGCCGAGCGCTCGCCGGAATCCGACACCGCCGCCACGTTCGAAGTAATTGGTGACATCTGTCACCGGAGGATCGGACAAAACCACAGCGTCCTGCATGTACCCGGCTTTCCACGGCGGAGCGGCAGGAAATCCCCTGACTGGGGGAATCCCACCGCGGTAGGAGTGGTTGAGGAGATACGAGATGAGTGATTCTGTAGGTCAGTACCTGAACGAAATCGGCCTCGTGCCCCTGCTCACCGCAGACGAGGAGCGCGAGCTGTCCCAGACCATCGAACGCGGTCGTGACGCGCAGGCGCGCCTCGACGCCGGTGAGCGCGGCCGTGAGCTGCGCAAGTCCGTCGCCGCCGCTGCCGCCGCCAAGGACCGCTTCATCCGGGCGAATCTGCGGCTCGTGGTGAGCATCGCCCGACGCTACCCGCTGCCCCCCTCGATGGAGCTGCTCGACCTGATCCAGGAGGGCAACCTCGGCCTCGAGCACGCCGTCGACAAGTTCGACTGGCGCAAGGGCTTCAAGTTCTCGACGTACGCCACCTTCTGGATCCGCCAGGCCATCGGTCGGGCGCTCGACCAGAAGGCGAGCCTGGTGCGCCTGCCCGGCGACCGTTCCGCCTCGCTGCGGGCGGCGCTCCGTCAGGCCTCGGGCGACGGCGAGGAGCTCGACGACGAGAGCGCCCGGCTCTACCGCCTCACGACCCCCACGTCCCTCGATCGCCCGGTGGGCGACGACGACGGCAGCGAGCTGGTCGACCTGCTGGCGGCCGACGTGCCGACGCCCGAGCAGGTGCTGCTCGAGCGCGAAGACGAGGCGACGCTCAACGACCTGCTCGACGTGCTGGACACGCGGGCTCGCTATGCGGTGGAGCAGCGCTTCGGCCTGACCGACGGCCGCAAGCGCAGCTACCGCGAGGTCGGCGAGGAGCTGGGCGTCACCGCCGAGGCGGCCCGCAGGCTCGTCAAGCGTGCGGTCGACGCCGTGCGCGAAGAGGCGATGGCCCGCGCCAGCGCGGCGTAGCTGCGCGAATCGCTTTGCCGGCCGCGGCAGGGCGGCGGCACGATGGTGCACCGTGACCAGTGACCGGGCATCCGTCCCCCCGTCCACATCGCGGCCGGCGTGGCGCCCGGACTCCTGGCGCGAGCGGCCGGCCGCGCAGCAACCCACCTGGCCCGACGAGTCGGCGCTCGAGCACGCACTGAAGCACCTGGCCAGCGTGCCGCCCCTGGTGTTCGCGGGCGAGGCCCGGGCGCTGACGTCCCAGCTCGCCGACGTGGCCGAGGGCAGGGCATTCCTGCTGCAGGCGGGCGACTGCGCCGAGTCGTTCGATGCGTTCTCGGCCGACGCCATCCGCGACAAGCTCAAGGTGATCCTGCAGATGGCCGTGGTGCTCACCTATTCGACCGGCGTGCCGGTCCTGAAGGTGGGACGCATCGCGGGCCAGTTCGCCAAGCCCCGTTCGGCGGCATTCGAGGACGTCGGCGACCGTGAGCTCCCGGCGTTCCGCGGCCACATGGTCAACGACAGCGCCCCCAACGAGGCCGCCCGCACCCCCGATCCCGACCGGCTCGTGCAGGCGTACCACCAGTCGGCGGCCACGCTGAACCTGCTGCGTGCCTTCACGAAGGGTGGCTTCGCCGACCTGTCGCAGGTCCACCAGTGGAACCAGGAGTTCGTGGCGTCGAGCCCCGAGGGCCGGCGCTACGACCGGGTGGCCGACCACATCGACCGGGCGCTGCGGTTCATGGCGGCCTGCGGGATCGACACCGTCAGCCAGCCGAGCCTGCACGAGGTCGACTTCTTCACCAGCCACGAGGCGCTCATCCTCGGCTACGAGGAGGCACTGACCCGCCGCGACTCGCTGACCGGCGACTGGTACGACTGCTCGGCCCACATGCTCTGGGTCGGCGAGCGCACCCGGCAGCCCGAGGGCGCCCACGTCGAGTTCCTGCGGGGCGTCGGCAACCCGGTCGGCTGCAAGCTCGGCCCGACCGCGACCGCGGACGAGGTCCTGGCGCTGTGCGAGGCGCTGAATCCCGGGCGCGTCCCCGGACGCATGTCCCTCATCACCCGGATGGGTGCGGACGCCGTCAGCCGCCGGCTGCCGTCGCTCCTGGCCGCAGTGCGGGACGCCGGCCACCCGGTGGTGTGGGCGTGCGACCCGATGCACGGCAACACGTTCACGTCGGCCACCGGCCGCAAGACCCGCGACTTCGACGCCGTCCTGGCCGAGATCGCGGACTTCTTCGCCGCCCACTGGGCGGAGGGCACGTGGCCCGGTGGTGTGCACATCGAGCTGACCGGCGAGGACGTCACGGAGTGCCTGGGGGGAGGCGACGCCCTCGGCCACGCCGACCTCGACGACCGGTACGAGACCATGTGCGACCCCCGGCTCAACGGCCGCCAGTCGATCGACCTGGCCTTCCGGGTGGCCGAACTCCTCGACCGGCACTAGACGCAGCGAACTTGCGGTGGTTAGAGCCGTCATGGGGGCGGTAACCGCCGCAAGTTCGGATGTTGGGCCGAAATGTTGACAGGAGCGCTCGGGTTTCGATTGACTGGGCTCCCGGTACCTGACCGAACTACTCATATTCCTCAGGAATTGGGGTGTGGGCCGGGCGCCGCCGCCAGCCGAGATCGGAGCACCCATGGGCCAGCGAGAGATCGATCCAGCCCAGCTCGCCGACGCCGACAAGTTCGAGGCCATCCTCGGCCAGTACCTCGCGGGTGACATCGAGGAGGATGCCTTCCGCATCTTCCGCCTCAACAACGGCATCTACGGTCAACGCCAGGGCGGGCACAACCAGATGCTGCGGGTGAAGGTCCCCTGGGGTGGGCTCCTGCCCGACCAGCTCGATCTCATGGCCGACGTCGCCGACCGGTACTCGCGGGGCTGGGGCCACATCACCACCCGCCAGAACGTGCAGTTCCACTACGTGCAGCTCGAGCGCGTGCCCGAGCTGATGCGGCTGCTCGGCACCGTGGGGCTCACGTCCCGGGAGGCGTGCGGCGACACCGTCCGCAACGTCCAGGGCTGCCACCTGGCGGGCGCCTGCCCCTACGAGGCGCTCGACATCACGCCCTGGGCCGAGGCGACCTACCGCCACTTCGTGCGCAACCCCCTCTCGCAGCGCCTGCCGCGGAAGTTCAAGATCAACTTCTCCGGGTGTGCCACCGACTGCGGCCAGGCCATGTTCAACGACATCGGCGTGGTCGGCACCACCCGCACCCTCGAGGACGGCACCGTCGAGCGGGGCTTCCGGGTCTTCGTCGCGGGCGGCCTCGGCGCCAATCCCCATCCGGCTCTCGCCCTGGAGGACTTCACCCCGCGCGAGGAGCTGATGGCCACCCTCGAGGCGATCCTCCGGGTGTTCAACAACCACGGCAACCGCGACAACAAGCTCCGGGCCCGCATGAAGTGGCTGGTCGACACGATGGGCTGGGAGGAGCTGCAGGGGCGCATCGTCAAGGAGCGGCGCCTGCTGCTGGGCTCGTCCTCGTGGCCTGGCGGCCTCCCCGAGGAGGTCGAGAAGGCCGGCGACGTTGCCGCTGGCGTGGCCGCCGGCGTGGTGCCCACCCCCATGGGCCACGGCACGCCCGTCCAGATCACGCGCCGCACGAGCAGCTTCGAGAGCTGGGACGACACCAACGTCGTGCGCGGCGCCGCCAAGGGAACGGTGTCCGCCATCGCCTACGCACGGCTCGGCGACGTGACCAGCGAGCAGTTCCGGGCGCTCGCTGCGATCCAGCGGGAGCTCGGGCTCGAGGTGCGGCTCACCAACCGCCAGAACGTGGCCCTGCGCGGGCTCACCGAGGAGCAGCTGCCCGCCCTCTACGAGCGGCTCCAGGCCATCGGCATGGCCCAACCCGGGGCGGAGCTGGTGCGTGACGTCGTCGCGTGCCCGGGCGCCGACACGTGCAACCTGGCGGTGACCCAGAGCCGCGGGCTCGCCGCGGCCATCGGCGCACGGCTCGAGGAGGAGGGCCTGGCCGAGGTCGGCGGCCTGCGGGTCAACATCTCCGGCTGCACCAACAGCTGTGGTCAGCACCACACCGCCGACATCGGCTTCTTCGGCGCCGAGCGGCGGGCGCACGGGCGATCGGCGCCCGGCTACCAGATGCTCCTGGGCGGCTACGTGGGCCAGGAGAAGGTCCACTTCGGCGACAAGGCGCTGCGCCTGCCGGCGAAGGGGGCCCCCGAGGCCACGGTGCGCGTGGTGCGGCGGTTCGCCGACGAACGTGCGGCCGGCGAGTCCTTCAGGGAGTGGATCGACCGCGCTGGCGGCGCCAAGGCCATCGCCTCCGAGCTCAAGGACCTGGACGAGTTCCCCACGCCCGACGAGGGGCCCCAGTTCTACGTCGACTACGACGAGACGGGTCCCTACGAGGCCGAGGTCGGTGTCGGCGAATGCGCGGGCGTGTGACCGGGTCGGGCGGGTCGAGCATGCCGAGCGCGCTGGGGGTGGACGGATGAGCTTCCTGGTCGAGCCGCCCGCCCTGCCGGTCCCGCAGCTCCACGACGAGGAGCTGGCCGAGCTGAACGCCGAGTTCGAGCGGCTGCCGGCCCCGAAGATCATCCAGTGGGCCGTCGACAACTACTCACCCCACCTCTGCATGGCGGCATCGATGCAGGATGCGGTGCTGATCGACCTCGCCACCAGGGTGGATCCCGGCATCGAGGTCGTCTTCATCGACACGGGCTACCACTTCCCCGAGACGCTGGAGACGGTGGAGGTGGTGCGCAGGCGCTACGGCCTCAACCTCCGCATGATGACCGTCACGCCCCACGCCGAGGAGCTCTGGAAGGTCGACCCCGAGAGCTGCTGCTCGGCGGTCAAGGTGGGCCAGTTGGACCGCGCCCTGGCGGGCAAGGCGGCGTGGATGAGCGGGCTCCGCCGCGACGAGGCCCCCAGCCGGGCCGGCACGCCGATCGTGGCCCGCGACCTGCGGGGCCTGGTGAAGATCAACCCCCTCGCCACCTGGTCCGACCTCGACGTGCAGGGCTACATCGCCGACCACGACGTGCCGGTGAACCCGTTGCTGCGCCAGGGGTACACCTCGATCGGCTGCCAGCCCTGCACGCAGCCGCCCGTCGACCCCGATGACCCGCGCTCGGGTCGCTGGGCCGGCCACGGCAAGACGGAGTGCGGCATCCACATGTGACGCCCGCACGCGTTCTCGACGCGGGAATGGTCGCTCCGGCGGCCGATTCCGCGACGAGAACGCGTTAGTCGTCGGTCGTGGCGTCGGTCACGGCGCCGCCCGGGCGGCCGGCGATCAGCGCCACCGCCACCACGAGGAGGCCGCTCGACAGCAGCACGACCTGCGACGAGTCGAGGCGGCCGAGCAGCGGCCACGACACCCGGTCGAGCACGTCACTGGCGATGCCGGCACCGATGGCCGCCAGCGCGAGGCCACCCCGGATGACCACGTGGAACACCGCGAACCCCAGCAGCCGATCGCGATCGCCCAGGTGCTCCTGGAGCAGTTCCATCGACGTCGCCAGCACCATGGCGCAGAGCGCGCCGAACCCGAGCGCACCCAGCAGCGCGAGGCCGATGGCCGGGGCCTGGCTCATGGTCGCCACCACCGCCCCCAGCAGGATCAGCAGCGTGCGGACCAGCGCCAGATCGCGGCGTTCGAGCTGGCGCAGGATCAGCAGCCCGGCGGCGGCCCCGACGCCGAAGCACGCGACGAGCAGCCCGAACTCGGTGTCGCTGGCGTGCAGGACGTCGTTCACCCACACGATGCCGATGGAGAACAGCGCGCCCAGGCCGAACGCCACCGCGGCCGCCACCGGCGCCAACCTGCGGACCAGGGGCAGCCGCAGCGCATCGCGGAAGCGGCCACCGGCCGCGTCGGCCTCGCCGCGTGCCCCGATACCGAGCTCGGGGAGCCGGGCGATGGCCAGGTACGACACCACGAACGTCAGCGCGTCGACCAGAAAGATCACGCGGGCCGCGTGCACCGTCGACGAGTCGGCGGTCAGGGCGGACACCAGTGCGAACAGGCCGGCGCCGAACGGGATCATGCCGTAGGAGGTCCCCAGGACCAGGCCGTTCGCCACCGCCAAGTCGTCCTCGTCGTCGACCAGGTCGGGGATCGACGCGTCCCGCGCCGGGAGGAAGACCATGCCGGCCAGCTCGACGACGAACGCCCAGATGTAGATCCACCACAGGTGCGTGACCCACGGCAGGATCGCCACCGCCGGCACCCGGATGGCGTCCATGGCGAGCATCGTCCGCCGCCGGCTCCAGTTCCGGGTCAGCCGGGCGGCGAGCGGGCCGGCGAGGACCGTCGGGGCCAACCGCAGCACCAGCACTCCCCCGACCGCGGTCGCGGAGTCGGTGATCTCGAGGACGAGCGCCATCAGGGCCACCGTCCCCATCCAGTCGCCCAGCGAGGACACCGCCTGGCCGAACAGCAGGTCGCGCAGGGGGCGGTGCCGGGAATCGGTCCGCTCGGCCGGGGCCGTCGCTATGCCGAAGGCTGCGATACGTGGCTGGTCGCTCATCGTTCCTCAGACCGTGCCCGCCAGTGCCGTGCGCATCACCCAGGCTACGGCGGACTCGACGGGACCGAGCGCGGCGGCACAGAAACCGTGGCCCATCCCCGGCACGAGGTCGAGCCGGCGGGGCTCGTGGGCGGCGGTGAAAAGCGCGGTGGCGGCGGCCGGCGGGAGGAACCGGTCTGCGAGCCCGTGGACGACGGCGACGGGCCGGCCCACCAGGCAGATGCGTTCGACGGGCGGGGCGCCGCGGTCGGGCCGCACCGCGAGCCGGGTCTGGAAGCGGCGCGCCGCGACCGCCCGTCCGGCTCCGGTCTGGGTGATGACCACCGAGGCCGCCCCCCGCCACGTGCGCGGGATCTGCCAGCGCGCCGGCGTGGCCACGACGACGGCCCCGCGCGCACCCGCGCCGTTGGCGAGCTCGCCGGTGGCGGACGCCAGGTGGTTGAGGACGGCCACGCCTCCCATCGACGTCCCCACCACGACCACCCGGTCCGCATGGGCAGCGGCGGCCGTCACCGCCGCGTCGACGTCGTGGCGCTCGAGCTCGCCGAGCGTGCACAGGCCGCCCGACTCGCCGTGACCCCGGCTGTCGTACGTGAGGACTGCGTGGCCCGCCGCCGCCAGGTGGCGCGCCACGGCCTCGACCGCCGGCTGGTCCTTGCTGGCGGCGAAGCCGTGGACGACAACGACGGCGTCGCCGGTGGCCGACGCCGGTTCCCACCAGCGGGCGGACAGGCGCACGCCGTCGACGGTGTGAAGCGTCGTCGGCGCGCCGGTCACGTCACACTCCCGCCGGACGGCCAACGGAGCCCGGGGCGCCCGGTTGGCCGGGCCCGCGGGGCATCACTCCTCCCACCACCAGGCGAGGCCGGCGAGGCCCCGACCGGTGTGGGCAACCATCACGGGACTGAACGGGCCGACCAGGAACGAGGCCGGGTGCAGCGCCTGGACGCGCTCGGCCAGCGTGGCGGCGGCCTCGGGATTGAGCGCGTGCAGCACGGTCACGTGGAGCCGCGCGCCCTTGCCGGCGCCGGCGGCGCAGCGCTGGACGATGCGGTCGAGGGCCGCCTCGGCGCTGAAGGCCGGCCGCAGCGGGCGCGCCCGCCCGTCCCGGAACTCGAACAGGGGCCGGACGCCGAGCCGGTCGCCGATCCAGCGGGCGGCGTCGGGGACGCGGCCCGAGCGCGCCAGGCGTTCCAGGTCTGCGACGCTCGCCGCCAGGCGCACGCGCCCCGCCACCCGCTCGGCGGTGGCGATGACCTCGTCCTGGTCTGCTCCGTCGGCGGCCGCCTGGGCCGCAGCCAGGACCACGAGCGCCTGCGCACCGGCGGCGGTGCCCGTGTCGAGCACCGCGACGGCGGGGCCGCCATCGGCCGGAGCCCTGGGGTCGCCG
>Ga0081455_10000774_pt1 | contig 41248 bp, 44 predicted proteins | sample TabmetS3T2R1_FD_70207 | JGI IMG/M metagenome (GOLD analysis project Ga0081455, IMG submission 70207) | Tabebuia heterophylla rhizosphere microbial communities from the University of Puerto Rico - S3T2R1 | ecosystem: Host-associated > Plants > Roots > Rhizosphere ... | reverse complement strand
CCGCAACTGCCGATCGCGCTCGCCGAGAGCGGTCCGGACGGTGGCAATCGCCCGCCGTTCCAGCTGCCCGAGATCGCCGCTCATCAGGCGGGACGAGGCGGACGACGCCCCGCTCGCCAGGTCGCCTTGCTCCAACAACACCACGCGCAAGCCCCGGCCGGCCGCATCACGCGCGATGCTGGCCCCCGTCAATCCGCCGCCGATGATCGCAAGATCGTAGTCCGCCATTCCGTTCCTTGCCGCTCACGGTCCGAGCGACCCGCCTCGGGTCCGCTTGCACCGAAGCTTTGCAAAGCGACAAGGAGATGGCGAGAGCTTTCGCCGGCGAGCGCGGAACGCGGCGATCAGCCCGCCTGACGGACCGAAGTCACCCTGCCCTTCAATTCGGCAGCGGCCGTCCGATGCACCAGGCCGGCATACTGGGCCAGCGCCGCCGGCCGACCGATCAGGTAGCCTTGCACCTGGTCGCATCCCTCCGCCGCCAGGAAACCGAGCTGCGTCTCGGTTTCGACGCCCTCGGCCACCACGGGAACATCGAGGCCATGACCAAGGCCGATCACCGCCCGGACGATGGCCGCCGATTGCGGATTGGTGCCGAGATTCATGATGAACGCACGGTCGATCTTGATCTTGTCGAACGGGAACGACTGCAGATAGGACAGCGACGAGTAGCCGCTGCCGAAATCATCCATCGAGATCCGGACGCCGAGCGCCTTGAGACGACGCAACAGGGCAAGCCCGCGGTCAAAATCGCCAATCAGGACACCTTCGGTAATCTCCAGCTCGAGCCGCCCGGGCGCGAGGCCGGTCTCGAGCAGAATGCCGTGGACGAGGCCGACGAGGTCGCCGTGCAGGAACTGCACCGGCGACAGGTTCACGGCGATCTGCAAGGGCTGGTCCCAGGACGCAGCTTCGCGGCAGGCCTCCCGCAAGATCCATTCGCCGATCTCGATAATAAGGCCGCTTTCCTCGGCCAGCGGAATGAAGACGCCGGGCGACACCGTACCCCGCGCCGGATGATTCCATCGCACCAACGCCTCAAATCCGATCACCGAGCCGCCGACCTGCGCCAAGGGCTGGTAATTCAGGCACAACTCCCCGGCCTGCAACGCGCCCGACAGCTCACGGTGCATCGCCCGCCGATCGCGGATCTGCTGGTCCATCTGCGGCTCGAACACCCGCAGCGATCCGCGCGCCTCCTGCTTGGCGCGGAACAGCGCGAGATTGGCATTGGCGAGCAAGGACGCTGCGTCGGCGCCGTCGCGCGGGAACAGCGCAATGCCGGCGGTAGCGCCGAGACGCACGGTCTTGCCGTCGATGACGAACTCGCCGCGCATGGAATCGATCAGCCGTTCGGCCAGGTTGATGCCGGCTTGCGGCTGAACACCGTCGACGATCATGCCGAACTCGTCGCCGCCAAGGCGGGACACCACGGCCCCCATCGATTGGCTTTCGATCCGCTTTGACGCCTCGATCAACAAACGATCCCCGATCGCATGACCGAACACGTCGTTGATTTCCTTGAAGCGATCGAGGTCGATCGACAGCACCGCAAATTCGTCACCACCCCGGCAGGCATCGATCATCTGCTCAAGCGCCTGCACGAACGCGACGCGATTGGGCAGATCGGTCAAGCCGTCATGATGCACCATGTGCGCCATGCGCGCGTCGGCCTGCCGCCGGTCGGTGACGTCCTCCATGGTCATGATAAGGTATTGCGGCGGACCGCCCGGCGTATCGGAGGCGGCGACGCGGCGGCTCTTGTAGAGACGCATACTATCGCCGATCACCATCGGATATTCGTTGACGACGACCTGCCCTCTATTCTTCAGCGCCGCGGCATCGCGATGGCGGATCAACCCCGCCTGATCGCTGGCATGAACTTCGGAGAGCGTGTGATTGATGACCTGGCGGCGCCCCTTCCGGAAGAATTTCTCGCCGCTGCGGTTGATCAGCACGTAGCGCTCGTCGGACGCGGTCCGCACCGCGACACCGATCGGAATATTATCAAGCACCGTTTCGAGGAACTGCTTGGTGCTCGCAAGCTGTTTTGCCAAATTGCGCTGCTCGGTGATATCCGCGCAGGTCAGGATCCAGCCGCCGGCCGGCAGGCGATGGCGCGAATATAGAATCGCACGGCCGTCTCCGAGGTCACTCAGGCTTTCGGAAATCGCGCTTTCATTCTCGACAAATTCGATCGACGCGGCGAGGGTCCCCCGCTCGGCGCACAACAGACGAATCTCGTCGATGGTTATGCCGGTGCGGATGTCGGCTCGTGTCAGACGGTGAATGTCCAGATACGCATCATTGCAGAATGTCAGCCGCCGACGATGATCGACCATGCTGATGCCATGGTTGGCATAGTTCAGGGCGGCGGCCATGAAGTGCAGCCGGCCCCGCAGACGCCGCCGGATGCGGCGGCCGCGCGACAGCAGCCACAGCGCGACCGTCGCGATGACGCCGGCCGCCATCAGCGCGATCGGGAACATTTGCCGGGGCGGCAGCTCGGCCAGATCGAACGCCTGTGCCGCGTGCACCCAGCCGAGGGTCAAGCCTGCCATCAAGCAGACCGTGCACATCTTCTTCAGTCGTGCTGATTCGGAGTGCATCGCCGCTGCTGGGGTCGCAAGGTTGCAATCCAACCACCTTGCGGTGCACACCTTTTGATCAGGTAAATGGCTACCCCGTCATCGCTCAACTTTGACGAAAATCGTCCTCCGGCGCAGGCTCATGATAAACGGAGGATGAATTCGCCTGCCGCGCCGCATCCGAGTCACGAAGAATTAACCATGATCCGCCGCTCTTTCCTCTCCGTAGCGCTCGCCCACACCGCCGATGGATAGCGTTGAGTGCATCGTCATCGGCGCCGGCGTGATCGGTCTGGCGGTCGCACGCCGGCTCGCGCGCGAGGGTCGCGAGGTCCTGGTCCTGGAGGCCGAGAGCGCCATCGGCACCGTGACGTCATCGCGGAACAGCGAGGTGATCCACGCCGGCATCTACTATGCCAAAGACAGCCTGATGGCGCGCTTCTGCGTCAGCGGCCGCCGGGCGCTCTATGCGTATTGCCGCGAGCAGGGAATTCCCCATCGCAACTGCGGCAAATTGATCGTAGCCACGACCGAGGACGAACGACAGAAACTCGCCGCAATCGCCCAGCGCGCCGCCGAGAATGGCGTCGACGATCTCGTGCTGCTGGACGCCCAACAGGCGATGGCCCTGGAGCCGGCGCTGAATTGCACCGCCGCGCTGCTGTCGCCATCGACCGGGATCATCGACAGCGCAAGTTACATGCTGGCGTTGCGGGGCGATGCCGAAGCCGCCGGAGCGAGCCTTGCCTTGCGCGCGCCCGTGTTCAAGGCGGCAGTTGGAACCACCGGCTTCGTGCTCGAGATTGGCGGCGAAACGCCGATGCAGCTCGGCTGCGAGGTGCTGATCAATGCGGCCGGACTCAACGCACCGGCGATCGCCAGCACCATGCCGGAAATGCCGACAGCCCTGGTGCCGACGGCTTATTTTGCCAAGGGCAATTATTTCAGCTGCGCGGTCCGCGCGCCGTTTGCCCGCCTGATCTATCCGGTGCCGGTGCCCGGCGGTCTCGGCGTCCACCTGACGCTGGACATGGGCGGACAGGCGCGCTTCGGTCCCGACGTCGAGTGGATCGATCGGATCGATTACACGGTCGACCCGCGGCGTGCCGAGCTGTTCTATCCGGCAATCCGCCGCTATTGGCGGGAGTTGCCCGACGGCGCGTTGCAGCCGAGCTATGCCGGCGTCCGCCCTAAAATCGTGCCGCCTGCCACAGCGGTGCAGGATTTCATGGTGCAGGGGTCTGCCGAACACGGCATCACGGGGCTGATCAATTTGTTCGGCATCGAGTCCCCCGGCTTGACCGCCTCGCTTGCAATTGCCGACCATGTCGTGGAAAAGCTCGACGCCGCGGCGCGTCGGTGACGCTCGTACGGCTCTCAGCGAGTTGATCCATGAAGATCCTGCAGATCGTCTCCGGCACCCACGTCAATGGAGCGACACTGCACGCGGTCAAGATCTCCGAGTTGCTCGCCGCTCGCGGCCATGAGGTGGTGCTGCTGAAACGCCCGCATTTCGACCAGGACACGGTCGCGAAGGACATCCGCGCGATCGATTCCAGCCTGAAGCGAAATGTCGGCGAGGTGCGCCGGATCGGCGCGCTCTGCAAGGCTGAAAAGATCGACGTGATCCACACCCATATGAGCAGCGCTCACGCTTTCGGCGCGCTGCTGCGGATTTTCTATCGCGTGCCCTGCGTCGCGACCGTCCACAAATTGAATCTTCAGTTGCACTGGCCGGTCAACGACATCGTGCTGTGTCACAACGAGGAGTCGATGCGCTATATGCGCAGGGTCAATCTGGTGCGGCCGTCACGGCTGCGGCTTGTGCGACCCTTCATCGACGAACGGCAGATCGGCCTGCCGCGGCAGCCACGCGAATCCCTGCTGGCGCGGTTCGAACTGCCTGCCGGGCGCCCGATCCTGATCGCGATCGGTCATTTCATTCCGCGCAAGGGGCTGATGGACATTGTCGAGGCGTTGCCTCGCATCGTCGCGGCAGGACACGATCCGCTGGTGGTGTTCTGCGGATGGACGGGTGATGCCGATTATCGCGCCGCGCTCAAGGCACGCATCGCGGCGCTGGGACTCGCCGACCGCATCCGCTGGTTCGAGAAGGTTTCGGACGAGGACCGCATTCACCTTGCCCGATGCGCCGACCTGTTCGTGCAGGCCTCGCATGAGGAAACCGGGCCCGCCACCGTGCTGGAAGCGATGGCGCAGGCCTTGCCGGTGGTGGGTACGCGGTGCGGCACCATGCCTGAGTTCATCGTGCCGGGCGTCACCGGAGACCTGGTATCCGTGGCGCGGCCGGACGAAATGGCGGCGTCCGTGGTGCGACTGCTCGGCGATCCGGCGGCACTCAAACGAATGGGCGCCGCCGGACTGCAGCGCTTTCGCGACCTCTACACCGCGTCAGGTAATATGGGATTGATCGAACGAGCCTATGCAGATGCACACGCGCTCGCACGGCCGAGCCGATCAATCACGGGCTAGTTAAATCACAGGGGTAGTCAGTGCAGCGTTTGATTGACCGTCGACCGCAGCCGCTCGATCTCGTCCTTCACCATCAATTTGCGACGCTTAAGCTCAAGGATGATGATGTCATCCGTGGAGGGGTGCAACAGCGCATCGTGGATCTGATTTTCCAGAGCTTCGTGCTTCCGTTCCAGTTCGGCCAGGTGAGCTTCAATCGCCATCGGAGTGACACTCCATCTGATTGCTCGGGACCATAGAGTGTACATGAGTTCGGCGAACTGTCGATGTTTTCCGCAAAGTTTCGGTCATTGCGCCGCAGGCGAACTGGAGAACGGCAAGAGCCGGTCTCTTTCAATTGCTTAGCGCGGGTCCGCCCGGCGGAAAACATCCACAGGCTGTGGAACCTCGCGCGTAAGGTGAATCGATTGCCACAGAGTCGCCTTGGATGACCTTGCCGAGGAACCAGGAGCGGGGATAGTTTGTGAGGACGGTGACGAATTGCCGACGACAACACGTGTGCCGCGCGCATTGTAAAATTCCGCGGTCCATGCAGGTTGATCGTCTCGCGTCCGCGACAGAATTGAAGCGAATTGGTGGCAATGACCGAAACCGACGATCGTGAATACCGGGACGAACTGGCGCGCCTCCGTCAGGAGCACCGGGACCTCGACGCTGCCATCGAGGCGTTGCAGGTTTCGCCGGCTCCGGACGTTCTGCAGTTGCAGCGCCTCAAAAAGCGCAAGCTGCAGCTGCGCGACCGCATCACCTTCGTCGAGGATCAGATCACGCCCGACATCATCGCCTGACCGGCGCCGGCGCGCTCGGCCTCGCCCGGGCCGTCCGCTTGCGTCGATCGCGCTTGCGCTCATACATCGCCTGATCGGCGCGGCGCAGCACATCGGCAGGCTCGTCATCGCCGTCGAGCATGGTCATGCCCGCCGAGGCGCCAAAATGCAGCGTGCCGCCGCGATGGGTCAGCTCGATGCCGTCGACCGCCTGTTCAAGGGCACGCACTTTCTTGATCGCATCGGCGTGATCGAGATTCCACAACAGGATGCCGAATTCGTCGCCGCCCAGGCGGGCGACGATGTCGGACAGGCGGACATTGGCCGTCAACGTCCGCGCGACCGCTGTCAGCACGGCATCGCCGGCGGCGTGGCCGTGTCGATCGTTGATCGGCTTCAGCCCATCCACGTCGAGAAAAACGATCGCGGCGCCCGCGCGGTAACGTTTGATATAGGCGATCGATCGTCGCAATTCGCGTTCAAAGCCGCGCCGGTTCAGAATATCCAGCAGTCCGTCGGTATCGGCGCGCAACTTCAGGTTGGCGATGGTTTTCCGGGCGGCGGCGAGCTGATTCTTCAGTCGGTCAATGGAGGGCGATGGCGCGGTCTTGCGGGCCCTTGATGCAGCTTTTTTTGGCATTCGCGCCGGGATGGATTGGTAAATGTTGACCGTGTGATAAAGCCATCCAATCGTCTTGCGTGCAGATTGTCGATACCTATAATCCGCGTCTCTTTTTTGGGACCCTGAAGTTCAAGTGAAATGACAGCCGCCATTGCCATCATCATGGGCAGCCAGTCCGATTGGGACACCATGGCGCACGCCGCCTCGACCCTGGACGAGCTCGGCGTTACGCATGAGGATCTGATCGTTTCGGCGCACCGTACGCCTGAGCGGCTGTTCGCCTTTTCCAAAGGCGCCAAGGCGGCAGGCTACAAGATCATCATCGCGGGCGCAGGTGGCGCTGCGCATCTGCCGGGCATGGCGGCCTCGTTGACCGAATTGCCGGTCTTTGGCGTACCGATCGAATCAAAGGCGATGTCCGGGATCGATTCGCTGTATTCCATCGTGCAAATGCCGGCCGGCGTTCCCGTCGGAACGCTGGCGATCGGCAAGGCCGGGGCGATCAACGCGGCCCTGATCGCGGCAAGCGTGCTGGCGCTGAACGATGCCGCGCTGGCGGCAAGGCTCGCCGCCTGGCGCAAGACGCAAACCGACGGAATCGCGCAACGCCCGGCGCCAAAGCCCGGAAAGTCGACGTGACGTCGTCTGAGCGGGTGACGTTAAAGCCGGGCGACACCATCGGCATTCTCGGCGGCGGCCAATTGGGGCGAATGCTCGCGCTGGCGGCCGCGCGGCTCGGACTGAAATGCCACGTGTTCTCGCCCGATCCCGATTCGCCGGCGTTCGACGTGGTGCAGCGGGCAACCTGCGCCGAATATGCCGATGTCACCGCCCTCGAAATGTTCGCCGCCGATGTCGATGTGGTGACATATGAGTTCGAGAACGTGCCTTCGGCGACTGCTCTCGTGCTGGCAGCGCGGCGGCCGGTGCTGCCGGATCCCAAGGTGCTTGAGCTGACGCAGGACCGGCTCGCCGAAAAGACGTTCGTGCAGAAGCTCGGAATTGCCACCACGGCCTATCGCGAGGTCTCCTCGCCGGACGACCTGCGCAAGGCCGTTTCAGAGCTCGGCCTGCCCTCCGTCCTAAAGACGCGCCGGTTCGGCTATGACGGCAAGGGCCAGGTCATCATTCGCGCGGTCGAGGAAATCGACAAGGCCTGGTCCGCGCTCGGCACGCGGTTGGCGATCCTGGAAGCCTTCGTGCCATTTGAACGCGAAGTCTCGGTGATCGCGGCGCGCGGAGCGGATGGTCACGTCGTTTGTTTCGACGTGACCGAAAATGACCACCGCGACCACATCCTGAAAACCTCGACTGTGCCGGCGCGGATTTCCGAATCCCTGGCCACAGAGGCCCGAGGGATCGCGGAACGTATTGCGACCGCGTTCGATTATGTCGGCGTGCTCGCGGTGGAAATGTTCGTCGCGCCGGGACCCAACGGCCCCGGTCTCCTTGTCAATGAGATTGCCCCCCGCGTGCACAATTCCGGCCACTGGACCCTGGACGGCGCGACCGTCTCGCAGTTCGAGCAGCACATCCGTGCGATCGCGGGCTGGCCGCTCGCCGACGTGCGCCGCCATGGCCGCGTCACCATGATCAACCTGATCGGCGATGACGTCGATGATTACGCCAAATGGCTGACGCAACCCGGAGCGACCGTGCATCTGTACGGCAAGGGCGAGCCGAGGCCCGGACGCAAAATGGGGCATGTGACCGTCGTGGATGGGGCCGGCCGCCCGTGAGCGGCGCCACGGGTTCGAGCGGGAACGATCGGCCGGGACCGCCACTTTTGCGCGGAAAATGCCCCCCAACGGCCGCCGCTGAGCCCTTCGGGCAGTGGACATTCCCGTTATGATCTGATACATCCGCGCGCCTGACGCCAGCCTCAGGTTTTTTGACCCGGCTTCTGACGTCGCCCAAATTCCCGACCGTACCCGATAAGGCCAACCGAAAAAGGATGCTTCGTGCAGGTTCTCGTTCGCGACAACAATGTTGATCAGGCCCTCAAGGCGCTCAAAAAGAAGATGCAGCGCGAGGGCATTTTCCGCGAGATGAAGCTCCGCGGCCATTATGAAAAGCCTTCCGAGAAGAAGGCGCGCGAAAAGGCCGAGGCCGTTCGCCGGGCGCGCAAGCTGGCCCGCAAGAAGCTGCAGCGCGAAGGATTGCTGCCGCAGAAGCCGAAGACCGATACCCGTGGCGGCCCCGGTGCCGGTCCGGGCGGACGCAGCGGCGGCGGCTTCGGTGGCGGCCCGCGCGGGCCTCGCACCTGATCCGACAGAGACACTGACAAACGAAAAAGCGGGCCATCGAGCCCGCTTTTTTGTGTTCGCTTTCTTCCGGCTCGCGCTCGGTTCGCCCGAACGCGATTTAGGGATGCGGCGTCAGTGCGCGGAAGAACGATTTCGTGGTCGACAGGAAGTGATCCGCCAGGGACGCCTGTTCGCCGGCCGCAGGCGCGGCGGCGGCCTGCGCCTGAAGCTGCATCTCAGGTGAAGCGGCGGGAATGTCGGCCGGCGGAATCAGCCGCGCCTGCTCGGCCGATTTGGAATCGGTCGATCCGGTTGCCTCCGGCGAAGGCTGCAGCCCCGCCTCCTCGCTCGAGCGCCGGCCGAAATTGGGGGCCGCAACAATCACCGGCGGCGGCAGTGGTGGAGCGGCGGTGATCGAAGCGGTCGCGCCCGGGGCCGGAATCGGGAAAGCGGGCGCTGACGCGACCACAGCCGGATTACGCGGCTGCGGCGTGGCGGGTTCTTGCGGCTCGGCCCGGGCCGACTCGACCACAGAGCGCGGCTCCGGGGCGCCGCGGCCGCCGTGATCGGCGGATCCGCGCAGCCGCTCGATCGCCGCGCGCGCCAGACTCGCAGCGTCTTTCTTCTCGGATTTCTCAGGCGTCCGTTCCGCCGACCGCGCGGGGGGCGCCGCGGCGGACTCGGACCCGGCCGCTGTCGAGGGCTCCTCGATCTTGGCCCGGGTCACCTTGCCCTCGCCGGCTTTGCCCTCACCGGGCTGGAGGTCCGCCGGCTTCAGATCGGCTGATTTGAGGTCGGCTGATTTGGCGCTCGCGGCCGTCGCACGGCTGTCGGTGGACGCCACGGCCGCCTTCGGCGCATCGGATGTCTTCGGGTTGATGTAATGCGCGACGATATAGGCGCCGATGACCGTCGCCACGATCGACGGCAGGGCCTCGAGCACGAATTTTGAAAGGTATTTCAGCATTCCCACCACTCCCCACGCATTTTGCATGCGGGAACTTTTGGGCCGATTAAGGGATCAACTGCGTCGGTTCGATGGCAGATGACGCGAAATCCCCAGAGCGCCCTCAACTCCGCGTCAGCGCCAAGGCAGCCCGGGGCGTTGTCGGGAGTTCTACCAAGTCATGGTGCAAAAATCATGAACATGAACAGGGCGAAGACCAGGGCGTGAACAACCCCGAACAGGATATTGGTCCGCCCGGTGCCGAACGTCAGAATGCTCAGAATGATGGTCATCAACAGCAGCACCGTATCCCGCGGGCTGAGCCCCAGCACCATCGGCTTGTCGAGCATGATGGTCACCACCGCCACCGCCGGGACCGTGAGGCCAATGGTCGCCAGGGACGAGCCGAGCGCGAGATTGAGGCTCTTCTGCAGATTGTTCCGGCGAGCGGCGTCCACCGCGGCGACGCTTTCCGGCAGGAGGACGAGCAGCGCCACCACGACCGCAGCCAGCGCCGGCGGGGCGCCGACGGCTGCAATCGCGGCATCGATCACGACCGCGAATTTCTTCGCCAGCAGCACGACTGCGACCAGCGCGACCACCAGAAGGACCCCGTTGATCGCGAGGGTGCCGCCGGGCGCATGCGCGTCATGATCGCTGCTGCCGCGGAAAATGAAATAGTCGCGGTGCCGGATGGTCTGAATGTAGAGAAAGACGGCGTACAGGAAGATCGTCACGATGCTGACGAACACCAGTTGCGGCAGCGAATAAACCGGTCCCGGCGTGGCCAAGGTGTAATTCGGCAGCACCAGCGTGATGGTCGCCAGCACGACGAGCACGGAGAAATACGATGCCGTGCCACTGACCTGGATTTCCTGTTCGCGGAAGCGATAGGCGCCGATCAGGATGCAGATTCCGACCAGGCCGTTGCACACGATCATCACCACGGCAAAGACGGTGTCGCGTGCCAGCGCCGGGCTCGAGGTGTCGCCGAGCATGATGGTGGCGATCAGCGCCACCTCGATGATGGTCACGGCCAATGTCAGCAGCAGCGTGCCGAACGGCTCGCCGATCCGCTGCGCAATCACCTCGGCATGATGGACCGCCGCAAACACCGTGCCGAAGAGGATCACAAGCAGCACAAGCGCGAGGACAAGCCCCGCCGGGTTCGGCGTGAACGCGATGCTTAGCCCCGTGACGGCTGCGAAAAAAGCGACCGCCAGCAGCGGAAATATCCAGGCTGAACGCGGCATGAGGCAGGAGGCTCCTGTTAGGGTCGATCGCGAACTGTCAGGCCCCCGGCTGGATCAGGAAGCTTCGCACAGTCTCGAGCGCGCCGAAATCGTCGAGATTTTCATGACCGCCGTCCGGGAACCGAACCATCTTCTTCGGCTCGCGGGCGAGCGCGAATAATGTCTCGCCGAAGCTGATCGCAATCGCGCGGTCGCGCTCGCCGTGCATCAGCAAGAGCGGCGCGCGGACCGACGCAATGCGTTGGTCGGACCGGAACTGATCGCGCATCAGCCATCGCACGGGGATATAGGGGAATTGTGCGGCGGCGACCGCTGCTGCCGAGGTGTAGGGCGCCTCCAGGATCAGCCGGCCGATCGGCTGCTTCGCGGCGAGAGCTACCGCAGGGCCCGTGCCCAATGAAAATCCCCAGAGGACGATGCGCGCCGAGGGATAGCGGCCGGCGGCAAACGCGTAGGCCGTGTCGGCGTCGCGCAACAAGCCGTCCTCGCTCGGGAACCCCGTCGATCCGGCATAGCCGCGATAAGAGACCGCAACGAGACCGGTGCCATCGGATGTCAGCGCCCGGAACCTCGGCACACGCCAGGCGAGGATGTCCGCGTTGCCCGGGAAAAAGACGATCACCGGCCGGCCGTCACGCGGCGGCACATGCCAGACGATGATGCGCTCGCCGTCGCTCGTGGTGAGGACGTGTTCCTCAGCCTGCGGAAAACCCGCAGCCTCCGGCAAGGTCCGCACCGTCTGCGGGATTGGATACATCAGCGCGCGCTGGCCGACGAACAGCGCGGTCACCAGCACGAGATAGCCGGCAAGCCCCGCGATCAACAGCCATTTGATCGCGGTCATTGGCGGCCTTCTAAGCCATGCCCTTGACGATGTTCTCGGTCATCTTCTTCGCGTCACCGAGCAGCATCATCGTGTTGTCCCGGTAGAACAAGGGATTGTCGATGCCGGCATAACCTGACGCAAGCGACCGCTTGATGAACATCACGGTGCCGGCCTTCCAGACCTGCAACACCGGCATGCCATAGATCGGCGAGGATTTGTCCTCTTCGGCCGCCGGATTGGTCACGTCATTGGCACCGATCACGAAGGCGACATCGGCCTGCGCGAATTCGGAGTTGATGTCCTCGAGCTCGAACACCTCGTCATAGGGCACATTGGCTTCCGCGAGCAGCACGTTCATGTGACCCGGCATGCGTCCGGCCACGGGGTGAATGGCGTATTTCACCTCGACGCCTTCCTTCTTCAGATTGTCCGCCATCTCGCGCAGCGCGTGCTGCGCCTGTGCGACCGCCATGCCGTAGCCGGGCACGATGATGACCTTCTGCGCGTTCTTCATGATGAAGGCGGCATCGTCGGCCGAGCCGAGCTTGACCGGCTTCACCTCGCCGCCGCCCGCAGCCGCGGCGGCGGTTTCGCCGCCGAAGCCGCCGAGAATGACCGAGATGAACGAGCGGTTCATCGCGTGGCACATGATGTAGGACAGGATGGCGCCGGACGAACCAACCAAGGCGCCGGTGATGATCAGCGCGGAATTACCCAGCGTGAAGCCGATGCCGGCCGCGGCCCAGCCCGAATAGGAATTCAGCATCGAGATCACGACCGGCATGTCGGCGCCGCCGATCGGAATGATCAGCAGCGCGCCGAGCGCGAGCGCGATGATCGTGATCAGCCAGAAGTCGATCGGGCTCTGCGACACGACAAGGCCATAGATGAAGAAGACCAGCGCCAGCCCAAGCCCGATGTTGATGATGTGCCGGCCCGGCAGGATGATCGGCGCACCGCTCATCCGCGCCGACAGTTTCAGGAACGCGATCACCGAACCGGTGAAGGTCAGCGCGCCGATGGCGACACCGAGCGACATTTCGACAAGGCTCGAGCGATGGATGTCGCCGGGCGTGCCGATGTCGAAGGCGCCTGGCGCGTAAAATGCCGCGGCGGCAACCAGCACGGCCGCCATGCCGACCAGCGAGTGGAAGGCCGCGACCAGTTCGGGCATCGAGGTCATCGGCACCCGGCGCGCGATCAGCGCGCCGATGCCGCCGCCGACCGCGATGCCGACGATCACCAGCAGCCAGGAAAGGCCATCCGCCGGCGGATGCGAGGCCAGCGTGGTGACGATGGCGATGGTCATGCCCGCCATGCCGAGCAGGTTGCCCTGCCGGCTCGAGGCCGGGCTCGAAAGCCCGCGCAACGACAGGATGAAGAGAATGCCTGCGACGAGGTAGAGCAGCGCCGAAAGATTTGCGTTCATCGTCCGCCCCTACTTGCTCTTCTTCTTGTACATCGCAAGCATGCGCTGCGTGACGAGAAAGCCGCCGAAGATGTTGATTGAGGCGAAGATCAGCGCGACAAAACCGAAGCCACGCGCCAGTAGCGAGCCATTGCTGTCGCCGACCATCGCAACCCCGACCGCCAGCAGCGCGCCGACGACGATGACCGACGAAATCGCGTTGGTCACCGACATCAAAGGCGTATGCAGCGCCGGCGTGACCGACCACACCACGAAGTAGCCGACGAATACTGCGAGAACGAAAATCGAGAGCCGGAAGACGAACGGATCGACAGCCTCAATCCCATGCATGACCAGTCTCCCCTTTACGCTTTCGGCTGGAAGTTCGGATGAATCACGGCGCCGTCCTTGGTCAGCGCGGTCGCCTTGACGAGTTCGTCGTCCCACTTCACCGCAACGGCCTTGGCGGCCTTGTCGACCAGCGTCTCGACGAATGACAACAGATTGCGTGCATAGAGGCTCGAGGCCGAGGCCGCGACGCGGCCGGCCAGATTCGGAATGCCGACGATCTTGATGCCGCCGAGATCGGCCGTCTCGCCGGCCTTGACCCCTTCGACATTGCCGCCGCGTTCGACCGCAAGATCGACCAGCACGGAGCCCGGCTTCATCGACTGCACCATGGCAGCCGAGACCAGCCGCGGCGCCGGCCGGCCCGGGATCAGCGCCGTCGTGATGACGATATCCTGCTTCTTGATATGTTCGGCGGTCAGCGCGGCCTGCTTGGCCTGGTACTCTTTCGACATTTCCTTGGCGTAGCCGCCGGCCGTTTCCGCCTGCTTGAACTCCTCGTCCTCGACGGCAATGAATTTTGCGCCGAGACTCTCGACCTGCTCCTTCACCGCGGGCCTGACGTCGGTGGCGGTCACCACGGCGCCGAGCCGGCGCGCGGTTGCGATCGCCTGCAGACCGGCGACGCCGACGCCCATCACGAACACTTTCGCCGCCGGCACCGTGCCTGCGGCGGTCATCATCATCGGAAACGCACGGCCGAACGCCTCGGCGGCTTCGATCACGGCGCGATAGCCGGCGAGATTGGCCTGGCTGGACAGCACGTCCATCACCTGCGCGCGCGTGATGCGCGGCATCAATTCCATCGCAAAACCGGCCACGCCGGATGCGGCCATCGCCTTGATGGCGGCGTCGTTGCCGTAGGGGTCCATGATCGCGATCACGAGCGCGCCGCGCTTGTAGGTCGCGAGTTCGCTGGGCTCGGGGCGCTTCACCTTCAGGACGATGTCGGCATCCTTGACCGCATCCGCGCTGATCAACGCACCGGCGGCGGCAAGATCGGCATCGGGGAAACCTGATTTCAGTCCTGCACCGGGTTCGATGACGACCTCGGCGCCGAGCGCCTTCAGCTTCTTGATCGAGTCCGGAACAGCGGCCACGCGCGGCTCGGCGGGATCGATCTCCTTCGGAATGGCGATTTTCATGGACTTTCCTCCGACGCGCGATGCTCACGCGCCTTTAACGACGGCGTGCCTCAATACCTCATTGAATCAGTCGCGTCATCGCGCCCTGATCAAGGATGACGCTAGCGCGGGAATAGCAGCTTCCTATCGATTTCGCAGCAGAACAGGCCGATCACCACAACAGGATATCAGCAAAAAGAATGTCGCGGCGATCTCTCGGCCCGGTCCAATATCAGGCATCCGTGTGTGCGACGCAGGCACGTGTCTTCGGAACGGACGCAAATCCGTCAGGTCAGAAAATAACCCATCAGCGCGACGATGATGATCACCGCTGCCGTGCCGTATTTCACGAGCTTGATGAAACCCTCATAGGTCGCTTCATGCGCGGCATAGTCGTTGCCGTCGGCGGTCGTGTAAGCCACTTCACTATGGTCGGCCACAGCCCTTCTCCATCCCCAAAACGACGTGCGCGGCGGATAGCGCAATTGCGCTTCCCGAGCAACGTCTGCGGTATTTGACCAGGCAGGATTAATTGATGGGCAGGCTCGACGCAAGTCGCTGCGCGGTGCCCTGTCAGGGCTATGCGGCAGGCCAATTGTCCCTGATCCAGCGCGTCATGCTTCCTTCACTGACCTCGCCCGCGGCGAGCGCGAGGATGATTGCGGTGGCGTGCGCTTCCGGGACGATGAAGTCCACGTCGTTCAAGCCGAGAAATGTGTAAAACGCCAGCAGCGAGGTGCGCTTGTTACCGTCAATGAGGGGATGGTTGCGCGCGAGGCCAAAAGTATAGGACGCCGCGAGTTCTGCCAAATCCGCTTTTTCATAGGCCCATTTATTTTGCGGGCGCGCCAGCGCGGACTCCAACATTCCTTCGTCGCGTAGACCACCCGCCCCACCGTGAGCGGCAAGCTGTTCGTCGTGAATGGCCTCTACGATCTGCCGCGTAAGCCAAAGTGGCTCGTTCATTTGGCGAGTTCGGCAAGCGCATTCCGATAGCGCTTCATCCCGCGCCGGGCGATTTCCATTGCTTTTTCAAAGTGAGGATCACGAGGCGTCAAGCGGATTCCACCTTCCGCTGTCAGCGTCAGGAAGAATTCGTCCCCCGCGGCGATATTGAGGCGCGCCATAACGTCCTTCGGCAGCAACACGCCCGACGAATTACCGATCTTCTTGATTTGCACGGTACCGATCACGCGCTCCCGATTGATTTGAAGTGCTTGGTCGGGATCGATTTTTCGGGATTCATTCATGCTCCACCTCGCTGTTATACAAAAAGTATAACAGCGCCCCAGCAATCGTTCAACACTTGTTTTACGGGCTTACCCTACCCCATCGCCTCGAGTTCGCCGATCATCCCTTCGATCACCGACAACCCGCCATCCCAGAATGAAGGCTGGGTCGCATCCAGTCCAAACGGCTTCAAGAGCTCGGAATGATGCTTGGTGCCGCCCGCCGCGAGCATCGCGAGATAACGGCCGGCAAAGCCGTCGGCCGCTTTTTCGTAAACGGCATACAGCGAGTTCACGAGGCAATCACCGAAGGCATAGGCGTAGACGTAAAACGGTGAATGGATGAAATGCGGGATGTACATCCAGTAGGTCTCGTAGCCCGGCTTGAGCTCGATCGCGGGGCCGAGGCTCTCGCTCTGCACGCTGAGCCAGAGTTGCCCGATGCGCTCGGCCGTCAGTTCGCCGTTGCGCCGCTCGCTGTGTAGCGCGCGTTCGAACGAATAGAAGGCGATCTGCCGTACCACCGTATTGATCATGTCCTCGACCTTGCCGGCGAGCAAAGCCTGTCGCTGCTTCCGGTCCTTCGTGTTGGCGAGCAGCCGCTGGAAGGTCAGCATCTCGCCGAACACGCTCGCCGTCTCGGCCAGCGTCAGCGGCGTCGGCGCCATCAAGGGGCCGTTCGGCGCGGCCAACACCTGATGCACGCCATGGCCGAGTTCGTGCGCGAGCGTCATGACGTCGCGCGCCTTGCCCTGGTAATTCATCAGCACGTAAGGGTGCGCTGACGGCGTTGTCGGATGCGAGAACGCACCGGGCGCCTTGCCGGGCCGCACCGGCGCATCAATCCAGCGATCGGTGAAGAACTGCTTGGCAATGCCGGCCATTTCCGGCGAAAACGCCCCGTAAGCCGTGAGCACCATCTTTTCCGCGGCCGACCACGAAATCGTTTCGGTCGCCGCGAAAGGCAGCGGCGCGTTGCGGTCCCAATAGGCCAGCTTCTTCTTTTTGAACCAGCGCGCCTTCAGCGCATAATAGCGATGGGAAATCCGCGGGTAAGCCGCGCGAACCGATGCCACCAGCGCATCGACCACCTCGCGCTCGACGCGGTTCGACAGATGGCGCGCGTCGGCGACGTCGGCGAAGCTGCGCCAACGGTCGGAAATCTCCTTGTCCTTGGCGAGCGTGTTGGTGATCAGGGCAAATGTCCGCTCGTTCGCCTTGAAGGTCTTTGCGAGCGCCTGCGCCGCCGCCTTGCGCTTGGCCTCGTTGCGGTCGGCCATCAGGTTCAGCGTCGGTTCGATCGCCAGCTCCTTGGTGCCGACCTTGAACCGCAGCGACGACATGGTCTGGTCGAACAGCCTGTTCCAGGCGCCGCGCCCGGTCAGCGACTTCTCCTGAAACAATTGCTCGATGCGGTCTTCCAGCTCGTGCGGCTTGTCCTTGCGGATATCCTCGAGCCACGGCCGGTAATGCCCGAGCGAGGGTGTCTGCATCGCCTGCTCAAGCAAGGCGTCATCGAGCCGATTAAGCTCGAGGGTGAAGAACAACAGATGCACGGACGCCGCCGTGAGCCGCTCCGAGACGTCGCCGTAGAATTTCGAGATCCCGGCATCGACGGTGTCACCGGCATGGATCAGCCCGGCATAGGACGACAGCCGGCCCATCACGTCATCGATCGCCTCGTACCGCTTGACCGCCGCGGCAAGCCACTCGCCACCGTCGGCTTTCGCCACTTCGGCCGCGAGCTTGCCCTTGTAGGCCGTCTCGAACGCACTGCACTCCTCATCCACCCGATCGAGATCGCGCGTCACCTCCGGCGCGTCGATCGACGGATAAAGGTCGGCCAGGTTCCATTCGGGCAGCCTGCCGAGACCGCCCGCTTTCTTCGACGCGCCGCGCGACTTCGTCGCGGGCCTCGCGGGCTTGGCGATGGTTTTCGTTTTGGATCTGGATTTGGCGAGCGCGGAACGAGGAGCCATGACTGGTCAACTGCAATCTGGAGGGAATGGGAGATAGCGCGGCGCGAGGAGGCAACCCTTAATCGGACATTAATCGCGCTCGGCGACATTGCCCCGATTCGAGACACCTTTTCGAACAGATAGTTCAGAAGTACGGGGAATGCCATGGTTGCCACTGTCCTGATCGCCGACGACGACGCCGTTCAACGCAGGCTGGTGGAGAACATGGTGCAACGGTCAGGCTATCAGACCGTCACCTTCGACAGCGGCGATGCCGCGATTGCCCACCTCACAGCCACCGACTCACCGCCGGTCGATGCGATCGTGCTTGATCTGGTGATGCCCGGCCTGGATGGCCTTGGCGTGCTCGCGAAGCTGCGCGAGGCAGGTCTTGCCGTTCCCGTGATCGTCCAGACCGCTCATGGCGGCATCGATAATGTCATCAGCGCGATGCGCGCCGGAGCGCATGATTTCGTCGTCAAGCCGGTCGGGCTGGAACGCCTGCAGGTCTCGCTGCGGAACGCGCTCAATGCCAGCGCTTTGAAAGGCGAGCTGCAGCGCATTCGCCACAGCCGCGAAGGCCGCCTCTGCTTTGCCGATATCGTCACCCGCAGCGACGCGATGAAGGGCGTGTTGCGAATGGCGGAGAAAGCCGCAGCCTCCGTCATTCCGGTGCTGATCGAGGGCGAATCCGGCGTCGGCAAGGAACTGATGGCGCGCGCGATCCACGGCTCAAGCGAGCGCAGCAGCAAGCCGTTCGTTGCCGTCAATTGCGGCGCATTGCCTGAAAATCTCGTCGAGTCGATCCTGTTCGGCCACGAGAAGGGCGCCTTCACCGGCGCGCTCGAGCGTCATCAGGGCAAATTCGTCGAGGCCTCCGGCGGCACGCTGTTCCTGGACGAGGTCGGCGAATTGCCTCCGGCCGCACAGGTCAAGTTGCTGCGCGCCCTGCAGGAAGGCGAGGTCGAAGCCGTCGGCGGGCGCCGGCCGATCAAGGTCGATGTACGCATCATTTCCGCCACCAACCGCAATCTGTTGGAGCACGTCAAAGGCGGTCATTTCCGCGAAGACCTGTTTTATCGTCTGCATGTGTTGCCGCTGACGGTGCCGCCGCTCCGCGCGCGGAAAGAGGACATTCCGCATCTCCTGCGGCATTTCCTGGCGCGCTTCCGGGCCGAGGAGAACAAGCCGATCGCCTCCGTCAGCCCCGCCGCATTGGCCGCGCTGGCATCCTTCGACTGGCCCGGCAACGTGCGGCAGCTCGAGAATGCCGCCTATCGCGCCGTGGTGCTGAGCGAGAGCGATGACCTCGGCCTCGACGATTTTCCGTTGCTGCACGCCCTGCCCGATCCTGCACAGGAGGTGATGGCGAATGTGAATCGCCTGCATTTGCCGCAGGCCCGGCACGAAAGCCCGATTGCGCTTTCTGGTAGTGAAATACCGATCGTACCAGCCGCTTCGCCGGCGATGCTGCAGCTGCTGACGCCTGACGGCGAGGTGCGCCCGCTTGATGACATCGAGGCCGACATCATCCGCTTCGCCATCGCCCATTATCGCGGCCAGATGTCGGAAGTGGCGCGGCGGCTCAAGATTGGCCGCTCCACACTGTATCGCAAGGTCGAGGCGATCGAGGGCCGTCAGTTCAGCCCGCTCACGGGCAAGGAACCCGCCGGCGCTTAATCGCGTTTTCGAACCGTTGCGGTCCGGTGACAGACGACAGAAAAGCGCGAATCGCAGTCGCGGAATCGTTGCAAACACAAGGGATTGAAGTCAGTTTGCCGTGAGTTGCCGTGGTGGCGCTGGTTGTCCTCGACGGGACGGGTTAATTTCCAGCGAGTCGCTGACGATCGCGACGGACGGGCCTCATCACGGTTTGTGGCTTCACGGCGTGGGGGGACATATCAAGAGTTGCTTTATCTTGAAGCAACTTGCCCAAGGGGTTGAGAATGCGGGAATTTTGGAAGGATCGCGGCACACCCAATCGGATGATCGCCGCGACAGTCGCGACCCTCGCCATCACAGTTGGGACATCAGCCCTCGCACAAAGCGGAACAAAGACGCCGGCCGAATTGGCGATCGAAGCCGCGGTGCCGGTGCCGGAATCAGCCAATCTGCCGCCGCCGAGCCCGGCCGATTTCGCCGCGCAGGCCAAGGCGCTGGCCGGCAGCAAACCGGCTGACACCGCGAGCGCACCGGCTGCGGCTCCCGCACCAACAGCCTCTGCAGAGACGAAAAAAGACACGCCGCAGCAGGACACCGCGAAGCAAGAGCCCGCCTCGGCTGGCGACACCAAGATCGACAGCGCTTCGAAGACGCCGGCCGTCGCACCCGCGAAGCCTGGCACCGAGACCGCCAGGGATACAGCCAAGGAGACGACCAAGGACGACGCGGCGAAGGATACCGCCGCGAAGGCCGAGGCCGCCAAAGCTGAAGCTGCCAAAGCCGATGCCGCCAAAGCTGACGCCGCCAAGGCTGAGACCGCCAAGGCTGAAGCCGCGAAAGCAAGTTCGGTTGCCGTGGCGGACCAGCCCGTGGCCGACAAACTGCGCGATCTGATCGCCGCCAAGAGTGCGAAATATCTCGATCGCAAGAACGAGCGCGCCGCGGTCGAGAAATTTTACGGTGATCGCAGCTTTGCTCCGCTCTGGACCGCGGGCGGCGTGCCCACCCCGGCCGCGCTCGGCGTGATCGAGCGCCTGAAAGCAGCCGACAAGGACGGGCTCGAGACGGCCGATTATCCGGTGCCGGATTTCTCCGCGGCGAAAACGCCTGACGACCTCGCCGATGCCGAGTTGAAGCTCACGGCCAGCATGTTCGATTATGCGCGGCAGGCCCAGAATGGCCGCGTGCATTGGTCGCGCGTCTCCGCTGACATCGCCTATCCCGAGCACCCTGTCGATCCGACCGAAGTCCTGATCAACGTCACGACCGCGAAGAGCGCGTCGCTCGCGCTGCAGTCGTACAATCCGCCGCAGCAAGGCTATATCGCGTTGCGGACGAAGCTCGCCGAATTGCGGGGTGAGACCGACAAGCCGCTGCAAAAGATCGAGGAAGGTCCGGCGCTCAAATATGTCGCCGAGAGCGGTGGCAAGAAGTCGAAGAAGCCGGCTGTCGTTCCGGAAGATGCCCGCGTGCCGCAGCTCCGCACCCGGCTTGGCCTTACCGACAACGCCACCGACACGCATTATGACGAGACCGTCGCGGCCGCCGTCCGTAAATTCCAGGCCTCCGCCGGCCTGGACGAAAGCGGCGTGCTCAACAATCAAACCGTTCGTGCGCTGAACAGTCCGAAGCGCGATCGCCAGATCGAGACGGTGCTGCTCAACATGGAGCGCTGGCGCTGGTTGCCGCGCAATCTGGGCGAGCCGAAGCTGAACAACGCCTATGTCATCCTCAACATCCCCGATTACACGCTCAAGGTGATGCAGGGCGGCGCGCAGGTGTGGACGACGCGGGTGGTAACCGGCAAGCCCGGCATCCACGCGACGCCACTGCTGACGGAAACGATGAAGTTCATCACCATCAATCCGACCTGGAACGTGCCGCCGTCGATTATCCAGAACGAATATCTGCCGGCGCTGGCGCAAGATCCGACCGTGCTGCAACGGATGGGATTGAAGCTTGAAACCGCCGCCGACGGCAGCGTGCACATTTCGCAACCGCCCGGCGAGGCCAATGCGCTTGGCCGCATCCGTTTCAATTTCCCGAACAAATTCCTGGTGTACCAGCACGACACGCCGGACAAATATCTGTTTGCGAAGGACGAGCGCGCTTACAGCCATGGCTGCATGCGCGTGCAATATCCGGATCAATATGCCGAGGTGCTGCTCGGTATCGCCCTGCCGCAGGGCGGCTACTCGGCGGCGAAGATCCGCAGCATGTACGGCACCTCCGAGCAGGACATCCGCTTCCCGACGCCGATCCCGGTCAACATCACCTACCAGACCGCCTTCGTGGACGACCACGGCAAGCTGGAAATCCGCAAGGACGTTTACGGGCGGGACGCGCAGCTCGCGGCACTGCTGAAGGGCGGCAACCGGGCGATGGCCGAACTGCCGGTCGAGCGCGCGCAGCCGAGCTACAGCACACGGCCGAAGATGCCGGTGACGCAGACGGCGGATAATGGTCCGGGCTTCTTCAGTTTCCTGTTCGGCGGACCGCGCCCGCCGACCCCGCCTGCCCCGGTGCAACGTCCCCGCCGGAGCACGCCGCGGTAAGGGACAAGCCCAAATCGCCGTCAAGTCCCTGGGAATACAGTCGAATTCATAACAGCCGCATCCACCATGCGGCTGTTATTAACCATGCCGTAACCCTTCACAGGCCCGTGAGCACTTTTTTGCCATACTCGGCGGGCACGGTCTCCCGGTCACTCGGGGGTGGGTTTCGGGGAAAGTTAAAGTCGAATTAACCCTCCCGCATTAAGACTGCGTTCACTTTCTGGGTCGCGACGGGCGGCACAGAAATCTCGGATCCGACTGTTCTTTTGACGGGAAGGGCACGTGCCGGCTCGCTTTTGGCGCAACCAATCGTTGCTGTGGCTGCCGCGTGCGGGTTTGCGCAGGGGCTGTTTGCGCGTTGGATTGACGTCGCTGTTGGTTCTCATAGGCGGCCGCGCGGTCCACGACGCCACCGCCTCCAACGAAACCCGCACCCTCTCCTTCCATCACACTCATTCCAGCGAAGACCTCACCGTCACCTTTAAGCGCAATGGTCGCTATGACGAGGACGCGCTGAAGAAGTTGAACCACTACCTGCGCGATTGGCGGTCGCAGGATGAAATCGTGATGGACCGCCAGCTCTTCGACATCATTTGGGAAGTTTATCGCGAAGTTGATGCAAAGGAGCCGATCCAGATCGTCTCCGCCTATCGCGCGCCGGCGACCAACGCCATGCTTCGCCGCCGCTCGTCCGGCGTTGCGCGTCACAGCCAGCATATGCTCGGCCACGCGATGGACCTGTTCATTCCGGGCGTCCCGCTCGAGCAGATCCGCTTTGCCGGGCTCCGCCTGCAGCGTGGCGGTGTCGGCTTCTACCCCGAGTCAGGCTCGCCTTTCGTCCACCTCGACACCGGCAGCATCCGGCACTGGCCGCGGATGAGCCATGATCAGCTGGCGCGGGTGTTCCCGGACGGCCGCACCGTCCATGTGCCGTCCGACGGCAAGCCGCTGAAGGGCTACGAACTCGCGATGGCTGACATCCAGCGCCGCGGCTCAGGCGGCAGCGATGGAGCCGTCGCGCCCACCAAGAGCTTCCTGGCCTCGTTGTTCAGCCGCAAATCCTCCGACGAGGAGGACGAAGGCGCTGCAATTTCCGCCCCCGCAAAGGCAACGCCGACGACCGTGGCCGACGCCAGCGCCGGCGCAGCCAAACCCGCCGCATCGGTGCCGCTGCCGCGAACCCGGCCCGCGACCTACCAGGTGGCTTCAGCGATCAAGGATGAGGTGGTCGCCGCCAAGAACGCCTCGCAGAAGGCGGTGCAGACCGTCGTCGATGTCATCAATTCACGGTTCTGGGGCAATGAGTCGGCCTCGAAGCCGACCGAAGCGCTGAAGGTCGCCTCGCTCAAGGCGCGGTTCGCATCGACATTCGCCGAGTCCACCGCAAGCGTGAGTGCGACGGAGATCAAGCCGTGGTCCGCTGATGACAAGTCCGAGGCGAAACCGCAGACGCTCGCTTATGCGGCGTCCAACGCTCTGCCTGTCGTCACCGCAAGCGCGCCGATGCCGCGCTTGGTTCGCCCGCCCCCTACTCCGAGCAAGGTCGATCAGGTGATCGCCAAGGGGCCGCAGCCGGTCCCGACCAATCTCGCCCAGGTCAGCGCCAAGACGACGCTCGATCCCTGGACCCGCGCGATGATGATGGCGCCGAACTTCCACTATGCGATGCTGGCCACCGCGATGGGCGACCAGGACATGACGCTGCTGCGGGCGCAATTCGTCAAGCCCGAGGCGGCCATCGCCATCGCGTTCACAGACGAGCCGACGCCGGGCCTCTCCTGCGAACGCTTCACCGGTTCGGCGACCGCGAAGCTCACCACGACATCTTTCAGGCTGTAGGCGCCCCCGCAGGCTGCGACGCTCTGCCGAAGCAGCGCGGGCTCAGATCATGCCCAGCGCGTGCATGTAGGTTTCCAGGATGGTTTCCTGCTCCTGCCGCTCATTGGCGTCCTGCTTGCGCATGCGCACGATGGTGCGCAGAGCCTTGACGTCGAAGCCGTTGCCCTTGGCCTCGGCATAGACGTCGCGGATATCGTCGGAGATCGTCTTCTTCTCTTCCTCGAGCCGTTCGACGCGCTCAATCACCGATTTGAGCTGGTCCTTGGCGAAACGGGTCGCAGGCTCGTCCTGTTCCTTGACGGCGGCTGATGTGGCCATCGCTTACTCCGAGATGTCGCATGATTTCGAAGTGACACTCGACAGCCCCGGCGCCTGCGTCAAGGCAAGGCACCCCTCATCCACAGCGACCCACAGGCAAAAAGAAATTAACCGCGGGCAGTGTGCCGTTCCGGCGACAGCAGGGCGGCGGAAATCAATGTCCTGAATGGGTCTTCTTCATTGCCGCGAGCTGCTCGGCGCTCGCATCCTTCTGATGCAGGGCTTTCCAGGCTTCATAGGGCATGCCGTAAATCGCCTCGCGGCTCTCGTCCTTGGTCAGCGCGAGGTGGCGGGCGTCGGCCGCATCCTTCAGCCAGTTTGATAGACAGTTGCGGCAGAAGCCGGCCAAAGTCATCAGGTCGATGTTCTGGACGTCGGTCCGTTCGCGCAGATGCTGGATGAGCCTGCGGAACGCGGCGGCTTCCAGTTCGGTCCGGGTTCGTTCATCGAGGGACATCGCGGGACACCTTGGGTTGCCAATTAAATCCGTATCGGGCGAATGTCAGACATGAAAATCGAGACATTGGCGACCGTATCGGACAGCGGGCCAGACCGCCTTTTGCATAAATAGCCCTCAGAATGCCTTTTGCGAGCACCGCCGAGCCCGCCGTGGACGACAAAATGATGGCAGAGACCGCCAATTGCCGCCCCGGCCGCGGCCAAATTCGGGGTCATGAACGTTGACAGGCGAGGTCCCATTACGCGAAATCAGGCATGATTTGCATCGCGCCGACGGCATGATTCCTCATCGAATGCTCGCCCATCGTCTCACCCGTCGTGGTACGCTCGCTGCGTTGCTGATGCTGGCGGGCCTGTGGCTGTCGGCCTCGCCTGCGGCCGCCGACTTCCGCCTCTGCAACAACACCGCCAGCCGTGTCGGCATCGCGCTAGGCTACAAGGACAATGATGGCTGGACCACCGAAGGCTGGTGGAACGTTTCGGCCAAGAATTGCGAAACTCTGCTGAAAGGAACCCTTGTCGCCCGCTATTACTACATCTACGCCGTCGACTATGACCGCGGCGGCGAATGGTCGGGCCAGGCGTTCATGTGTTCGCGCGACAAGGAATTCACCATCCGCGGCATCGAAGACTGCCTGGCGCGCGGCTATGATCGAACCGGATTTTTCGAGGTCGACACCGGCGAGCAGCGGGCCTGGACGGTGCAGCTGACCGAGACCGGCGAGAAGAACATGCAGCGGCCCCTGCCGGGGTTGCCCGGCGGTGCTCCGCAAGGAGCTCCCCTTGGTGGAAATCCGTTGCCCGGCGCAGTGCCGTTGCCGCAGCCGCCGGGAGCCGCGAAGAAATGAGACGGCTCCGCCGCGTCAAGATCCTCGCAACCTTGGGTCCGGCTTCGTCCGATATCGCGACGATCCGGAAGCTGTTTGAAGCGGGCGCCGACGTCTTCCGCATCAATATGAGCCATACCTCGCACGACAAGATGCGGGAGCTCGTCGACACCATCCGCAACGTCGAAACCAGCTATGGCCGGCCGATCGGCATCCTGGTCGACCTGCAAGGCCCGAAGCTGAGGCTGGGTACGTTTGGCGGCGATGGCGGCGCCCTGCTCAAGAATGGCGAGTCATTCGTCCTCGACGCCGACCCGACGCCCGGCAGCCGTGAACGGGTCCAGCTGCCGCACCCCGAGATTCTGTCGGCGCTGCGGCCGGGCCATGCGCTGCTGATCGATGACGGCAAAGTGAGGCTGATCGCCGAACAGACATCGCCTGAGCGCTGCATCACCCGCGTCGCCATCGGCGGGCGGGTCTCCGATCGCAAGGGCGTGAGCCTGCCCGACACCGACCTTCCCGTCTCGTCAATGACGGCAAAGGATCGCGCCGACCTCGAAGCTGCGCTGACGGTCGGCATCGACTGGATCGCGCTGTCCTTCGTGCAGCGCGCCGACGACGTGGTCGAGGCCAAGAAGCTGGTGCGCGGCCGCGCCGCGGTGCTGGCGAAGATCGAGAAGCCGCAAGCGGTCGAGCGCCTCGCCGAAATCATCGACGCGGCCGACGCGCTGATGGTGGCGCGCGGCGATCTCGGCGTCGAGTTGCCGGTGGAGCGCGTTCCGGGCCTGCAGAAGCAGATGACGCGGATGGCGCGGCGCGCCGGCAAGCCGGTCGTGGTGGCGACGCAGATGCTGGAATCCATGATCCAGTCGCCGGTGCCGACGCGCGCCGAAGTCTCTGACGTCTCGACCGCGGTGTTCGAAGGCGCCGATGCGGTGATGCTGTCGGCGGAGTCCGCCGCCGGCAAATTCCCGATCGAGGCGGTGACCACGATGAACCGGATCGGCGAAGAGATCGAGCGCGATCCGACCTATCGCACCGTGATCAACTCGCAGCGCGCCGAGCCTGAGGCAACCACCGGCGATGCCATCGCCGATGCCGCGCGCCAGATTGCCGAAACGCTCGATCTGTCCGCCATCATCTGCTGGACGGATTCCGGCACGACCGCGATCCGCGTCGCGCGCGAGCGGCCGAAGCCGCCGGTGGTTGCGATCACCCCGAACATCAATACCGGGCGCAAGCTTGCGCTGGTGTGGGGCGTTCATTGCGTCATCGCCGAAACGGCCCACGACCAGGACGACATGGTCGAGCGCGCCGGCCGCATCGCGTTCCGTGACGGCTTCGCCCGCGCCGGCGAACGCGTCATCATTGTGGCCGGCGTGCCGTTCGGCACCCCCGGCGCCACCAACATGGTGCGTATCGCCTTCGTGGGGCCGGGCGACAGCGATATTTGACCAGGCTACTCTGCGGCTGCCTGCTTCGCCGGCAGCATCTGCTCGATCGCCGCGGCCGCCATGTCCGTCGCGCCTACGAGTTTCGGCTACAGCGACACGTGCAACTTCACGCGCGCGCGCTTTTGCAAATAATTCAGCACATTGAACAGGTTTTTCGCTTGCGGATTGCCGCGCGGACCGAACATGCGGATCAGGCTTTTTGACGGGGTATCCGTGGCTTCGCCGAGCTTCTCGAAGCCGACCGTCGCCTTGATATAGTCCCGTAAAATCGTTTTGCCGGTTTCAACATCGCCGCCCAGCATGGCCTCGACGCCTTCACGCAACAGCGCTTTCGCAAATTTCTTATCGTCCTTGGCCTGGCTTTGAACCAGTTCCTTGAAACTTCTCGTTTGCGCCATTCTGATCTCCGCTCAGCGCTGCCCGCGCTTGCTTTGCTTGTAGGTCTGCCAATAGGCGCGCGCCGCATCGATATCGGCCTGCTGCCGCTTCTTGGTCCCGCCGGTCAAAAGGATCACCAGCGCGTCGCCGTCTCGCCCAAAGTAAATCCGGTAGCCTGGCCCGAAATGAATGCGATATTCCAGCACACCTTCGCCGACCGACTTCACGTTGGAACCATTTCCCTGCGCCAACCGGACGATTGAGCGAGTCACCTTGGCACGGGTGACTGCATCCAATTCCGAAAACCAGGCCACAACGGCTGAACGCCACCGGCTGCCACATAGTAGCGGATTTCGGGCATGTAGGTGCGTAACACAAATGTTACCTTAAATCCACCCTATTCCGCCGCCGCCTGTTTCGCCGGCAGCATCTGCTCGATCGCCGCGATCACCACCTCAGGCGCCGCGGTCTGCAGCATGTGACCCACACCCGGCAGTTCGATCAGACGCGCGCTCGCCACCTCGCGGACGAAGCTGCGAGAATGAATGTCGATCGAGACCGTCGTGTCGGCGCCGCCATGGATGACGATCGTGGGCGCGGTGATCTCGCGGTAGCGCGGCTGCAGCGCCGCAACCGCGGTCCGCAAGGTTACCATGTCCCAGCCATTGGCGAGAAATTCGCGCGGGCGCGCCAGCAAGGGTAACGCTGTGTCAGCGACGTAATTGTCCGGCATCGCTTGCGGCAGGAAAGCGCCGCGCGCACTAGGTCCCAGCATCGCCAGCGCCAGCGGCAACTCGACCGTGTAGGCGAACAAGGGACCGATCACAGGCAGCGCGGCCAGGGTATGATACCAGGCCACGCCTGTGTCCCAAAGGTGCGTCACCGGCGCCAGCATCACCAGACCCGCGACGCGGTCCGGATTCTGCAAAGCGAAGGCAGGCAGCATCGCGCCCGCCCAGGAATGGGCGACGAAGATCGCGCGTGCGACGCCGAGTTGACCGAGCGCCTCGTCGATCATCGCGGCTTGCCTGGATGGCGTTGAATCCTGCAGCGACGTCCGCTGGCTCCAGCCATGGCCGGGGCGATCAACCAGAATGACCCGATGATCGCGTGCGAGCCGATCGCCGAGCGGTCGGCGCATCGCCTCGAGATTGCAGCTCGCGCCATGGATCAACACGATCGCCGGCTCGCCAGCGTGATGCGGGCCAAGATCGACGACATGCAAGGTCGCGCCCCGCACAGCGATTGTTAGACCTGGCGCGGGATAATTGCGCGCGATGGCCGTCGTGCCGATCAAGCTAACCAGCGCCAGCGAAGCGAGAACCGCTGCAGTTAAGACCAGTGTTGACATTATTTTGAAGATTTGAGGCGACCGCGCGCGAACCAGATACGGGCTGCCATAGCACGCGGTTTCACGAGTTCAATGGTGACACAAGATGACGCTCCGGCTCGCCATGTTTGTCAATTGGAACGAAGGCGCGCGGCATTCGTTCGCCGCGTTCATAGGGTGTTGTCCCATGGAACTCACAAAACCCAAAGCCCTCAGCTTTTCGCTCGACCGCACCACAAGCATCTGGATCGTTTCGGCCGCGATCGGCGCGACCTTCATGGCCAGCACGTTGGTCACGCCGCTTTATGTCATCTACGAAGCGCGCTTCGATTTTTCCCGTATCGTGCTGACGCTGATCTATGCGGTCTACATTATCGGCAATCTGATCGCGCTATTGTCGCTCGGCCGGCTGTCCGACGTGATCGGCCGACGAATCGTCAGCCTGGCGGCGATCCTGCTCGCGGGGGCGAGCGCGCTGGTGTTCCTTTTCGCCGCGTCGACGGCGTGTTTGTTCGCGGCGCGCGCGGTCAGCGGACTCTCCGTCGGCCTTGCCGTCGGCGCCGGAACCGCATGGATGACCGAACTGGACCCGAAGCGTTCGCGGGCCCGCGCCTCGCTGCTTGCGACCAGCGGAAATTTTTGCGGGCTCACGGTGGGGGCCCTGCTTTCGGGCACGCTCGCGCAATTTATCGCCTTTCCGCTCGAACTGCCCTTCCTGGTCTATCTCGCCCTGTTGCTGGCGCTTGGCGTCTTGATCAACTCGATCGAGGAGACGGTCCCCAACCGCCGACCTCTCGCCGAGGTCGATTGGCGCCCCCGCATCGCCTTGCCGCGCAGCCTTCGTGTCGACTTCATCGCGCCCGCGATCACCGTTTTTGGCGCAATGGCGATGATCGGTTACTACGCCGCGCTGTTGCCAAGTATTCTGGCCGACAATCTCGGTGAGACCAGCCATTTCATCGCTGGCGGCGTGGTCGCGATCCTGACCACTATTGTCGCGATCACGATTCCGTCGAGCCGCCGCCTTGCAAGCCGCCCGGCCATGCTGAGCGGGTTGGCGCTCATGCTGCCGTCCCTTGCGCTGATTGCACTGGCCCAGGCCAACAGTTCGATGCCGGCCCTGCTCGCCGGCACGGTTGTCGGCGGCATCTCCACCGCACTGGGCTATCGTGGCAGCCTGCAGCTCATCAACGAGATCGCGCCGGCGGACCGCCGTGCCGAGGTGCTGTCGCTCTACTTCCTGGCAGGGTTCGCCGGCAATGGCCTTCCCGTCATCGCCGTCGGCATTCTCTCGACGATCTGGACTCCGCTTGCGGCGGGATTGGTCTTCGCCGCCTGCATCGGCCTGTTCAGCCTGCTCGCCCTCGTCATCGCCGGGCGGAACTTGCGTCGCGGAGCGATGGCGTAGTCTCGCCATCGAGCGATAGCAGGCACCGCTCAGATGTCGCGGCCCTCGACTTTTTCGGTCAGCGCTTTCACGAGGTCCGGAATCTTGTCGAGATGCGGATTGACGGCGAGCGCCTTGCGGAACGCTTCCAGCGCGCGACCATCCTCGCCGAGATCCTGCATGATCATGCCGAGGCCCGCCAGCGCGCCGAAATGGCGGGGTTCGCGGACCAGCACCTCGCGGATATCGGCGAGCGAGTGCGCGTAATCATTGCGCAGGTAATACAGCGTGGCACGGCGATTCCAGGCCTCGACGTAATCGGGCCTGAGCTTGACGATCGCATCAAGCAGCTTGATCGCGACGTCAGTCTCCTTGCGCTCGATCGCGGTCTTGACGCGGCTCATCAGCAGCGAGGCGGTGTCGCTCGGGGTCGCATTCCAGATCGCCCAGATTCGCGCCTCGACGTGCTTGGCGCTCTCCGCGTCCGGTGCGGCTTTCAACGCGCCAAACAGGAAGTCGAGACCGCGCGTGCGCGACTGGTCGACGCGGGGCAGTTTCTGTGGCGCTTCCGGGAGCTTCTTCTGATTCACCGCGGGTGGACTGTCCGGCGCCTGGGCCGACGCGTGAGGGGGGACCAGCATGGCCGCGCCGGCCGCGAGACCAAGCGCCAGCGCACGACCGCGGCGCTTCAATCCGATCGATCCGAGCTGCGACACAAATGCTGAGCCAAGTCGATATGCCATCGACTCAGTGTAGACACGCCAAATCGCGCTGCAAGCGCGATTGCCCTCAAGCCTTGGTGATTTTTTGGCCGCGGAAGGCCCGGAATCGGGCAGCGTTCAGGAGAGCGTCAACCGACTCAGCCCTGGCGGGCCTTGAACCGACGCTGCACCTTGTTGATCACGTAAACGCGGCCCTTGCGACGAACCAGGCGGTTATTGCGATGACGGCCGCGGAGCGACTTCAACGAGTTACGGACCTTCATGGGACAATCCAATTTGTACGTGAAAGGCCGTGTATGACAGGCCAGCTTCTAGAAAACGGGCTGCAGCCTGCGCGCCTCGCCTTCGAATTCGCGGGCTTCATAGAGGATCGGCGCCTTGCCTGTCAATGCGCGATGGGCTGGAATACCGCCCTTTCGAGGCCGAATCTCCCTGATTTGACCAGCAAAACCGGCCGCAGAGCTGGAAACGCCGACCAAGCGCCTCAGGGCATGTCCCCGATCTTGCGATGCGCGGTCGCCACCGCATCCGCAAGCCGTCCCTTGAAATGAACCCAGGGCGGCCGCACCCCATGGGCGAGCAGCACGCGTCGGATCTGGGGCCGTACGCCTGACACATAGGTGGCCGCTCCCCGGCGGTGCGCCTTGCGCGCGAAGGCGGCGATCGTCGCCGCGGCGGTCGAATCCAGCACCGGAACTTCCGCAAAGTCGATCACATAAGCCTTTGGATGTTCGCCGATCCTCTCGAGCGCCGCCGCGACGCTGGCCGCGGACCCGAAGAAAAACGCCCCGGAGATGCGATAGACGATGACGCGGGGGTCGGTGACGAGGGACGCATCGTAAGGCGTGCGGTCGTCGCGGGCGTCCGGCAGATCGACAAGCCCCTGATGGCCGCTCTCGATTTCCACGGCCTGGGCCATGCGGTGCAGGAACAAGAGCGCGCCGATTCCGAAGCCGACCAGGATGCCTTCCGTGAGGTCGCGGAAAATCACCAGCAGAAAGGTCGTGAGCAGAACCACCGCGTCACCGCGCGAAGTGCGAAGCAACGTCCAGAATTCGTGCTTTTCCGCCATGTTCCAGGCGACGACCGCCAGCATGCCGGCGAGCGCCGCAAGCGGAATGTATGCCGCGAGCGGGGCTGCGATCAGCATGAACAACAGCAGAAACATGGAATGCAGCATGCCCGAGACCGGACCACGCGCGCCCGCACGGACATTGGTCGCGGTGCGCGCGATCGTGCCGGTCACGCAGAAGCCACCGAACAGCGCCGAGGAGATGTTGGCCGCGCCCTGCGCCACCAGCTCGCAGTTCGAGCGATGACGGCGCCCGCTCATGCTGTCGGCAACGACGGCCGAGAGCAGGCTTTCGATCGCGCCGAGCAGCGCGAAGGACAATGCCGAGGGCAGCACGGCGGTGACTTTCTCCAGCGAAAAGTCCGGCAGCCGCGGCGCGGGAAAGGACGCCGGAATGCCGCCGAAGCGGGTTCCGATGGTCGCGATGTCGAGCCCGAGCAACCAGGTGCCGAACGCGGCGAGCGCGATGGCGATGAGAAACCCCGGCCAATGGGGCCTCAGGCGACGGAGCACCACGATCACCGCAATGGATGCGAGCGCGACCGCAACAGTCGGCGCGTCAACAGTGGGCCAGGCTCCGGCGAGCGCCACAAGCTTCGCGACCAGCGGGCCCGGTTCTTTCTCCAGCGTCAGACCGAACAGCTCCTTGAGCTGGCTCGCGAAGATGATGACCGCGATGCCCGCGGTGAAACCAACGGTGACCGGAAACGGGATGTATTTGATGAAGGTGCCGAGCCTGAGCAGGCCGATCGCGAGCAGGATCACGCCCGACAGCAGGGTCGCCAGGATCAGGCCATCGACGCCGTGCCGTTCGGCTGTCGCGGCGACCAGCACGATGAAGGCGCCGGCCGGCCCGCCGATCTGGAAGCGGCTGCCGCCCATCAGCGACACCACGAAGCCGCCGGCAATGGCGGTGTAGAGTCCGCGGTCCGGGGTGACTCCGGAAGCGATCGCGATCGCCATCGACAGCGGCAGGGCGACGATGGCAACCGTCAGGCCCGCCACCAGATCGGCCTTCAGATCGGCGATCCGGTAGCCCTCCCGCAGCATGGTGACGAGCTTGGGCGTGAACAGCTCGGCAAAACCCGGCTGCTTGCCAAGCTCGGTGACAGCCGTCATCCTGCGCCCTCCTGCATGCAGAGCGCAGCCTATCCCGCCCTGCGGGCACGCGTTTTGATCTAGCTCGGGTTCGATCAACTATCCCAGGGCGTTGTCGATTATTTATGCAGATGACGCCTGACGGCCGCGACCGAGGAGCCGACGTGTTCAATCGCCGAAAACAGCTCATGCTGTGAGACGCCGAGTCGATAGGCCCAGTAATCGGTCGCCGCGCCGTCCGTGACGTCAATCGTCCGTGGCGGGTCGGTGACCTGGGCCTGGGGAATCGCCTGGGGGCTGATCGCGCTGATCATCGGGGGTCTCCCGAGGGAAAACCTAGCACGACCTGCGATCTTGGGCGGATTTGGTCAGAATCGGCATTAACAGGGCCTTTCCCACCCGGTGTTTCCACGGGCCGAGAGGGGAACGGCATGCGCAACAGGTCGGATGTGGCAGTTTCAGCACAGCGGCCAAGCAACTCGCCTCGTCCGTAACTTATTACCATCTCGCCGAGGCGGATTGCTTGCCATCCTGTTGTAACCATTGATAGTTGGCCCGCCCGGGGCGGTGCTCGCGGCGCAGGTTGGGGTCTATGGTTCGCCGGTCACTTGTCTGGGGTCTGCTCATTGCCGTTACCGGCGCTTATGGCGCGCGGGCGGCCGACCTTGGCCAGCCGACCGAGGTCCCGGCGAGTCCGCCGCAACCCCAAATCTACCAGGCCGTCTCGCAGCCCGCTGTCGGCCCTCCGCCACAGCCGGCCTCGCAAGGGCAGCCGCGCTTTGCCGACGATCCGGCCGGCTATCTGTTCTATCCGTTCAAGCTCTCGTCCAAGCCCGCCTTGAAGCAGTCGATCTTCGTGTTCGGCGGCTTCATGTCGGAAACGGACATCTGGAGCACGGCCGTGTTCAACCTGACGCGGACCAGGGAACGCCGTCATTACGACAACAACATCGCCGGCATCGCCTACCAGAAAGATCTCTTCGAGTTGAATGGCGGGCTGAAATACGGCTTCGAGGTCGGCGTTGCCGACCGCTTCGGCCATTACCAAACCTGCTGCACCACCATCGTGTACTCGAACTCGATGCTCAACTCGTTCGAGTTCTGGGGTGGCCTGACGATGCGCTACCAGGCCGTCAACCTGTTCAACATGGCTTATCTCTCGCCGGGCGTGGTGTTCGGCTTGAGCTACATTACGAGCCCGATCGGCCAGGAAGGCCTGCATCAATTGCCGGGCGGCAGCACCAAATTGCTGTTCTATCTTGCCTTCGAAGGCGCCCTCGCCTTCCCGAACTGGCCCGACACCGAAGTGGTGTTGCGGCTGCATCACCGCTCCGGCGCGTTTGGCACGCTCGGCGCCATGCATGAAGGCAACAACGCCAACACCATCGGCATCAGGCAGCGGTTTTAAGCGAGAACACCGTCGCTGGTGTTCGGGCCGACAGCGCATGGGGCCGTTCGCCGCCCACGAAATGCGGGCGCTCGGCCATTTAAGTTGAGTTCGGGTGATGGTGGGCGCGACAGGGATCGAACCTGTGACCCCTACCATGTCAAGGTAGTGCTCTCCCGCTGAGCTACGCGCCCGAAAGATCGGTTGGATAAGGGTCGGGTCCCTATATCGGCTCTCACCGGGGCAGGCAAGGCGGCCGATGAGGTGAGGATGGGCCGCACCAGACCGCGCTAGGCCGCCAGCATCTTGTTCACTTCGCTGACCAGTTCACGCAGATGCACCGGCTTGGACAGCACCTTGGCGTTTTTCGGCGCCGCCGAATCCGAATTCAGCGCCACCGCGGCGAAACCGGTGATGAACATGATCTTGATGTCGGGATCGAGTTCGGCGGCACGGCGCGCGAGCTCAATTCCGTCCATTTCCGGCATCACGATGTCGGTCAGCAGCATCTCGAACGGCTCCTGCCGCAGCCGCTGATAGGCCGACAGGCCGTTGTCGTAGGGCGCCACCACGAATCCCGCATTCTCCAGCGCCTTCACCAGGAACCGGCGCATGTCGTTATCGTCTTCGGCCAGCAGGATCTTCTTGTTCAGGGGTACAGCTGGAGAGGCCATCACGCTCACAGATCGGAGGTTTCGGGATCGATAGGGTCTTAAGTGTTCTATTTGACCGACGGGGGGTAAATTTCGGGTGAAGGTGAACGCCGACCGACGATCGAACCGAGCCGCCTTCCCGGCATTCAGCTTATTGACAACGGCCCCTGATTTGCGCGCGAATGGGTGCAGAACGCGTCAGAATGTGCAGCAAAGACGTGCAAACTCCGGAATCGGGCACTAGCTTATAACACTCAGAATCTCTGGCCCAAACTGATACGACATGGTGGGATCGCCCCACGCGAGCAAACCGCGACGGATGCAATTGCCGAAATGACCGACGGCTGGCGCGAACTGTCCACTCCTTTCGATATCGTGGAGCCCACGCGCTGGCGCGCGCCGATTATCTTCAACTCGCCCCATAGCGGCACCGTCTATCCTCATGAATTCCTGATCACGACGCGCATCGACATGGCAACGCTGCGCCGATCGGAAGATTCCTTCATGGATGAACTGATCGCCGGCCTGACCGACCGCGGCTTCGCGATCATGCGGGTGAATTTTCCGCGTTCCTATATCGACGTCAACCGCGAGCCTTACGAACTCGACCCGCGCATGTTCCATGGCCGCCTGCCGAGCTTCGCCAATACGCGCTCGATGCGCGTCGCCGGTGGTCTCGGCACCATCCCACGCGTGGTGGGCGACGGCCAGGACATCTACAGCGACCGTCTCTCGGTGGAAGACGCGCTGCGCAGGATCGAGGGGCTTTACAAGCCCTACCACCGGGCGCTTCGCCGGCTGATCGGCAAGGTGCATGAGACATTCGGGGCCGTGATCCTGATCGATTGCCACTCGATGCCGTCGAGCGGCATCTCGCGCGACGAACCGCGTCGACCCGACCTCGTGATCGGTGACCGCTACGGCACGAGCTGCTCGCCGCGGCTGACGGATGCGGTCGAACAGACCATGACCCGCCTGGGTTACAGCGTCGGTCACAACAAGCCCTATGCCGGCGGCTTTATCACCGAGCACTATGGCAGCCCCGGCAGCGGCCTGCACGCGATCCAGATCGAACTCAATCGCGCGATCTACATGGACGAGCGCACGCGGGAGCGGAAAGACCGCTTCGCGCAGATTGCCCGTGATCTGGAGACGCTCGCAGAGGCCTGCGCCGACATCCCTCTCGGCGATCTCGGCCCGTTCCAGGCGGCGGCCGAGTAGCAGCGCACGGGCTTCGAGCCCGACCGGCAATGCCAACAAGAAAACCGGCAAGAAAAAAGGGCCGCTTGAATGAACAAGCGGCCCAAGTCTAGGGAGGAAACGCCCAAGGAGGGCAGCGATAGCGCGAGGCGCTACCGCACCGCAACAATATGCAATCGCGTCGCACAAAAAGCAAGTCTCAAAACAAAATTATCCATGCGTTACGCGCATAGCCGATTGCGGCAAGGACATTTGCACCCGGCGGCGAAATGTAAGGTTTTCAATGTCTTAGGACGGATATCGCCGTTTTTTTCGCGGCTCGATTTTGCCGGGCGACAACTCATCGGTGGAAAACCCGTGAGAAAGCGCGCCTCCCGGCTCCGAATCGGGCCGCTTGTTTTGGATACGCCGTCTGACGCGATCTCTGTCCTATGCGATATGCTGGGGACGGTGAACCGGCGATCTCAAGCTGAGCAACACCGGCAGAATGCGAATGTTTGGAATCGGACCCCTAGGACATCTCAGTGACTGTGATTGATTTTGCCGCCTTCATCGAGCGACTGGCGACCGTCTCGGGCGACACCATTCTTCCGTTCTTCCGCACTTCGCTCGGCATCGACAACAAGACGAGCTTCGGCTTCGACCCGGTGACGGAGGCCGATCGCGCGGCCGAGGCGGCGATGCGTCGGTTGATCGCCACCAGCTTCCCCCAGCACGGCATCGTCGGCGAGGAGTTCGGCACCGAACGCGCCGACGCCGAGTATGTCTGGGTGCTGGATCCGATCGACGGCACCAAATCCTTCATCGCCGGCTTGCCGATGTGGGGCACGCTGATCGCTCTGATGCATAATGGCGAACCGGCCTTCGGCATGATGCACCAGCCCTATATGCGCGAGCGCTTCTTCGGCGATCGAGGCGCCGCGACGTTCCGCGGGCCGGCCGGCGAGCGGCGGCTGGCGGTGAGGCGGTGTGCCTCCCTCGGCGAGGCCATCCTGTTCACGACCACGCCGCTTCTGATGAATGAGCGAGATCGCGGCCTGTTCGCCCGCGTGGAAGGCGAGGTGCGGCTGTCGCGCTATGGCGGCGATTGCTATGCCTATTGCATGCTGGCGGCCGGTCACATCGATCTCGTGATCGAGACTGAGTTGAAATCCTACGACATCGCGCCGCTGGTTCCGATCATTACCGGCGCCGGCGGCGTCGTCACCACCTGGGAGGGCGGTCCCGCGCATCACGGCGGCCGCATCATCGCGGCCGGCGATCCCCGCATCCATGAAGCAGCGATGAAGCTCTTGCGAGATTGATCGCGTCCGACATCCCGCGGTCTCAGCGACAGGCATCAGCAATGTTGAACACTGGCCAGGAGTCTCTGCTTGCGATCGCCGCGGTGTTGGTCCTGGCCGGTTTCGTCAAGGGCGTGATCGGACTTGGTCTGCCGACGGTGTCGATCGGCCTGCTTGCGACGCAGATGCCGCCGGCCCACGCGTTGGCGATCGTCATTGTGCCGACCATCGTCACCAACATCTGGCAGACCCTCGGGGGCCCCTACCTGCTCGACATCGTCAAGCGGCTTTGGCCGCTGATGATCGGTGTCTGCGTCGGCATCTGGTCCGGCGCCGGATTGATGTCCGGACCTTATGCAGTCTACGGCACCATCGTGCTCGGCGTGCTGCTGGTGATCTACGCCGCGATCGGCCTCGCCAAATTGCGCTTCCACGTCACGCGAAGCCACGAAAAATGGGTCGGCGGCATTGTCGGGCTCATCACGGGGATCGTCTCGGCGGCAACCGGCGTGCAGGTCATTCCCTCGATGCCGTTCATGCAGGCCGTCGGCATGGAAAAGGACGAGCTGGTGCAGGCGCTCGGCGTCTTTTTCACCGTCGCGACGCTGGCCCTCTCCTACAATCTCACCGGTGCCGGCCTGCTGACGCGAGGAACCGTGCTTCCGGCTGTCGTCGCCACAGTCGGCGCTTTCGCCGGCATGGCGATCGGCCAGTTCACGCGCTCACGCCTGTCGGCGGACGCCTTCCGGCGCCGGTTCCTGATCGCGATGGGTTTGCTCGGCCTCTATCTCACCGCCGGCGCCCTCGCCAAATTGTAAGTCCTAAATTCGAAGTCGAAGGCTTATTTGAACAGCGGCGTGCCCGGCACAACGGACTTTTGATCCCTCCCCTTGATGGGGAGGGTGGCTCGCCGCAGGCGAGCCGGGTGGGGTGAGTCTCATGGCCAACGAGCTAGCACGCGGACTGCGCAAACGGCTGACGCCCCAGGAAGTCAAATTGTGGGTGAAGCTGCGCGAGTTGAAGGCGCACGGTTTTCGGTTCCGGCGCCAAGCGCCAATCGGTCCCTACATTGTTGACTTTGTCTGCTACGGCCAAAAGCTGATCATCGAAGCGGACGGTAGCCAGCATGGAATGCCCGTACATGCCCAACACGACCGGGAGCGTGATCGTTTCTTGACCGATCAAGGGTTTCAGGTCTTGCGATTTTGGAACTCCGATATCGGTGCAAATCTCGCCGGGGTCATGGACACCATTAGCATCGCTCTCAGGTCCCCCCACCCCGACCGGCTAGGGCCGGTCGACCCTCCCCACAAGGGGGAGGGATAGAAACCGCGGGCGCTGATGCACAATTGTCGCGAATCTATTTGAACAGCGGCGTGCCTGGCACGAAGGCGTCGAACGCCGCCCAGAACTGCTCGCGATAGCGATCTTGCTCCTGCAGGATTTCGTGCTTGGCGCCGGAAATTACGATCTGCGAGCCGGCCCGCATGTGATAGGCGAATTCTTCGATCGACGGCGTTGAAACGATGGTGTCGGCGCCGGCAGCAAGGATCAATACCGGCTGGCGAATCCGCCCGGGATAATCGACTGCCTTGAAGTCCTGCATCGCCCTGAAGGCGCTGTCGGCCCAGGCAACGGTCGGGCTGCCGAGGCCGACCGTCGGGTCCTCGGCGAGCACGGCGGCGTTACGGGCATAGCGCACGGGATCAGAGGTTACGGCATTGCCCACGAATGGCGCGGTGCCCATCAGGTCGCCGCTGCTGCCGGGAACATATTGCCCGCCGCGCCCGAGCCAGCGGAACGACTTCAGCAGCATCCGGATCGGAAGCGAGGTGCGCCCGCGCGGCAGGTCGATCATCGGCGCCGTCATCACGATGCGGTCGAACCAGCGCTTGCCGGCATGCGCGACACGCAACAGCACCGCAGCCCCCATCGAATGGCCGAGCGCGTAGATCGGCGGCGGACAATCCGGCAGCACGATCTGCTGCACGAAGGTCTCGACGTCGGTCTCATAATCGGAGAAGTCGCGGACATAGCCTTTGCGGATATCACGCAGGCGTCGCGAGGAATGGCCCTGCCCGCGCCAATCAATGGTCGCCACAGCAAAACCGCGCTCGCGCAGGTCGCGTACGGTCTCGAAATATTTCTCGATGTATTCGCTGCGGCCCTGGAAGATGCAGACAGTGCCCTTGCGGTTCACCGGCGGTGCCCAGCGCGCGAAGCGGAGCTCGGCGCCATCGGGCGTCTTGATCAGTCCGGTCACGACGTCGTCCGGGACCGGATTGGCGGGAATCGAAACCAGTGACATGGGATCCGCGAGCGGCGGCGAAAACGCCTGAAAATCAAGGGGAAACAAGCGAAACGCCGGTCAAGAACACCCTCTTGAACACGGCACAAGCCATCCCATATCACCGAAGTGCAGGCCAGTTCTAGGCTGCACGCAGAACCGAGGCCCGGCCGGATCGGCGGGTCATCTGCGGGAGGACTCAAAGCGCAACCGCCACGCGTCTTGCGCCGGGTCGACCCGAACATCAGTCGCTCAACAGGAGGACTTCATGCGTACGTTTGACCTTGCACCGTTCTATCGCTCCACCATCGGTTTCGACCGCCTCTTCAATCTGCTCGACCAGGTTGGCGGCGATTCCGTCCCCGGCTATCCGCCCTACAACATCGAACGCACCGGCGAGAACGCTTACCGGATCAGCGTTGCGGTCTCCGGCTTCGCCGAGCCCGAATTGTCGATCGTCGCGACCGAAAATACGCTGACGATCAAGGGCGAGAAAACCGCCAATGAAAACGGCAAAGACAAGTCCGATCTGCTCTATCGCGGCATCGCCTCACGCGCCTTCGAGCGGGTGTTCCAGCTCGCCGACCATGTGCTCGTAAAGAGCGCCTCGCTGGAGAACGGCCTGCTTCACGTCGATCTCGTGCGCGAGATTCCGGAGGCTAAGAAGCCGCGCAGCATTCCGATCAAATCCGGCAATGGCGCGCAGCCTGTCGAAGGCAAGACCCTCGAAGGCAAGACCCTCGAAGGCAAGCCCCTCGAAGGCAACACGCAAGCGGCTGCCTAGCACGTTTTGACGGCGCGCCTTGCGGCACCATCGACGAGAAGCGCCCCGATCACCTCGGGGCGCTTTTTGTATCGGGGAAGGCTCCGTTGCCGCGGCGTGAAGCGTCACCCCTGGGCTGTCATTCCAGCGGCTGCACCGGCGGCAGAGGCTCAGTCGGCCGCAACTGCACGGCAGGCTTCGGGTCGACCAGCTTCGGCGCGGCCGCCGGGGCCGCCTGAGCCGTCGTGGCATTAGCGGTCGTCACGTTGGGCGCCGCGACCGCTGGAGTCGAGGCGGCGGGTGCCGGTGAATTTGGGCTGGCACCTGTCTCGTGCGCGGCATGCTGCGCGGGCCTGGGCGCCGGAACCGGCGCGGTCGAGGCCACTCGGGGCACGCTGCCTGGCGGCCGCAAGCCGCGCGGCGGCGCCGTATTTCTCCTGAATCTGCTCCTTCAAACCGGTCGTGGGGTCCATAGTCTGTGTCTCCCTAAATTCGCCTAGACGAATATAAGGAGCCGTGATATATTTGTCAAGGCGAATATATGAGCACCCGGCTGACCCACATCGAAGCGCTGTTCAAGGCTCTCGCGGATGCGACGCGGTTGCGGATTCTGGGGCTGCTGGTCGGCGGCGAGATCTGCGTCTGCGAGATCCACGACGCGTTGAAATTGCCTCAGCCGACCGTGTCGCGGCACCTCGCCTACCTCCGGCGCGCCGGGCTGGTCGAAACGCGGCGAGAAGGACTGTGGATCCATTACCGCCTCGCG
>Ga0081455_10000773_pt1 | contig 41270 bp, 34 predicted proteins | sample TabmetS3T2R1_FD_70207 | JGI IMG/M metagenome (GOLD analysis project Ga0081455, IMG submission 70207) | Tabebuia heterophylla rhizosphere microbial communities from the University of Puerto Rico - S3T2R1 | ecosystem: Host-associated > Plants > Roots > Rhizosphere ... | reverse complement strand
CCCCACGGGTACGGACACCAAAAGGACGGCGTCCGACTATCGCGCGCCATCAACGTCGAGGGTGCATCCATCAATGACCTGACGGATCCGGAGCGCCTCGACGTCAGCGGTAACGCGGCGTTCTCCGGTGTCCCGGTGCAGATTTCGTAGAGGACAGACCTCCTGAATCCAGTAACTTGACATAGGCAATTTGCCGGAGGCAAGATGGTCCGGTGATGGATCGAACCCGGCAACCGGCGTACGCCTTGCATGCACTGGTGGCGCTGCTCGACAGGAGCGCAGACGACATCCTGCCTCCGCTCGGCCTGACGTACACGCGGTTCCTCACGCTCCTGACGATCGAGCGTCTGGGGGAGGCGACGCAACGCGCGATTGCTGAAGCAGTGGGAATCACCGAACCGGCCGTGAGTCGAACGATTCGTTCTCTCCGGTCCGAAGGTCTTGTCGCAACCGATGCCTCGCCGGGCCAGGGAAACCGCCGTGCCGTTCGGCTCATGCCCCGCGGCCAAAGGCTCGTCGATCGCGCCACTGACCGGCTCGAAACCGCATTCGGCACACTTCTCGACGCCGCGGGTTTGGCGTCCGAAGATGTGTTGGCAGTCACGAGCCCCTTGATAAAGACACTGACCGGAGGCGAGTCATGACGCCCTTGATTGCAACCCACGCCTTCGCGGCGCTGACGTCGCTGTTGCTGGGGGCCTGGCAACTGTTCTTTTCGCGGAAGGGCAGCCCGTTGCACCGCTTCGTTGGGCGGACCTGGGTCGTGCTGATGCTCTACGTCTCGGTGACGTCCTTCTGGATTCGGGAGTTGCGGAGTGGCCAGTTCAGCCTGCTGCATGTTCTTTCCGTGGTCACGATCATCACCGTCAGCTTGGGGTTCGTCTCAGCGCTACGCGGTGACATTCCGAACCATGTCGGCAACATGATCGGTACCTGGATCGGCCTGTCCACTGCGTTCGTCTTCGCTGTGGCTGTGCCCGACCGGGCAATCCCGCAATTTGTCATCACGGAGCCGATTCAGGCGGCATCCGCCGGGCTGGCGGTGGTCGTCACGACACTGGCGCTGGTGGGCGCAGGGCGTCTGCTTGCTCACCAGCCGGTCAGCACCAACGCGACGGTCACGAGCAGGACAGCACCGCCCGCCGCCTGACGTGGCCACGTCCACTTCACGTCAGGCCCTTCGTGCCCGAACAGGCCCAGCAAGGAAAAGGCGAGTCCCGGCAGGGACAACAGAATGAAGCCGTTGCGCAGCATGCTGTCTGGATTCTTCAGGACCTCGAAGACGAGACGGCCGAAGAAGGTGCCGATGAGCAGCATCACCAGGACCTTGACGATGCCCTCGGGCAGCAAGAGTTTCAGCCGTTCGGAGTTGGGGAAGGAGCGCTCGTAGATTGTGAGGATCTGCGGCAATGCGAACAGAGCCGTTCCAACCCACAGCTGCCAGCAGTTGCCGATGAACGCGAGGGCGATGAACGCGAAAACAGCGGTGCGTAGCGCGGTGGCGAGGAGCCGTTGTCCGGGGCCGGCGAATGGGAGCGCTTCCGGAGCCGCTGCCCCGAGCCGGAGAGGATAGCGCCGGGCCGCGACCTCCTCCATCACGATTCGGATCAAGACGACCACGATCGCGATCACGGCCAGCCGATTCGCATGGTGGGCTATGGGCAGGTCGAGCCCTGATAGGCCGGGCAAGCCGCCGACCGTCTTCTGGGTTGCCCATCCGGCGATTAGTGAGGCGATGACGGCGTCGGCCAGTCGGTCCCAGCGGTATTTGCCACTTTCCGCCACGGGTCGACGGAATGGGCGAGCCGCCGCGGCGATGAGGGGGATGGCGAACCACAACGCTGCCAGTCCCATGAACGATCGAACCGATGGCGCGAGACCGAGCACATCGGAATGCCAGAAGAGCATCCCAAACCCGAATCCCAGGATGCCGACAGCACCCCAGGTTGCGTCGAACAGGGCCAAGACGAGCAGCGCCGTGGTCAGGGCGAGCGACGGCGCAAGGGCCGCGCCCCCGGTGCTGTGGGCTGAGGCGAGGCCGAGGCCGAGAGCACCCAAGGCACCCATGATCCATGCGGATCCGATCATTGCTCGCACGTAGGCGCCGTCGATGAGGATGCGAGCAGCGAGCGGGGAACGCGTGGCCAGCCAGGACGGCGCAGCGGTGCCCCATGCGTCAGCCGTCTGCCAGCCGGGCGTCCGCCACGTGGCAGATCTGTCCCCACCGCCGGAGCCTTCGGCTGAGAATTTGGACAGCTTGACCTTGGCGGACTTGACGCTGCCTTTCTTGGACCCCGGAGCCGACGAGGCGGCCGATGCGGCAACGGCTACGGCAGCGAGCCCGGACGAGGCGGCGCTGCCGATGGCTAGACCAGCGGGTCCGACCAGCGTGAGCAACGTGAACGAGGCAATCCCGATGCCCAAGACCGTCTTGGGGTGGTCAGTCGGGTCCCAGGCTCCAATCTGGGCTGGGGGAACCGGAGGGAGCGCTGCGGGCGGAGCTTGGGTTCCAGGCTTCACCGGCACGACAGGCGGTACGGCGGGCGGTGGCGGGACTATCGCCGGGTAATAGGTCGGCGAGGCCGAGGTCTTCGGCTTGGGCGTCTTGGACGCCTTCGGCTTTGGCGTGTGGGTGGAAGTAGGGGTTGGATGTGGCGCCGGCGGGGGAGGAGGCGGGGGCGGTGGTGGCGCGTCCGGCACGACATGCAGCGTGAGGACGGTCGGTGCCGAGATGTCACCAAAGGGCGGATCCGGAGCGAACCACGTGACCCTCAATTCGTAATCGCCGACGGCCTCGGGTGGCGAGGCGTCGCACGCCCAGGTTGTCGAACCGCTCAGCGGGATGTCGCATCGCTGTGGGGGATCTGCCGGATTGGCGGTGAAGTTTGCAACAGCCACGCGGTCGAACGGTCCGACGGGACCCGCAACGGTCCCCGCAAAGTGAATCGGCTGTGCTGATACCGGCACCGTGAACTCCGAAGTGGACGGTGTGGTGACAACCGGCGACGGAGGCGGCACGGCTTCGGCAGCGGGAGCGAACAAGATCCACAAGACAGGCAGTGTGAATGACAGCGTGAATGGCAGTGCGAAGCGGGCGCACCATCGCGCTGTCGCTGGTCTCATGGCGTCCCTTGGTTGCCGCGCTCGCTCCAGCGTACGAAGGGGTGCTGCTCGGACCGTGGATTTCCGCGGGTCCGGGCCAGTGGGGTGTCGGGGCTGTTAGCGTCCGGACCCATGTCCACCGAACCGCGTTATGTCCCGGCTGCCGGACGCGCCAGCTTGACCCGGTTCTATGACCTCGGTGTGCGGTTGACGATGCGAGAAGGCCAGTGGCGGCCGCTCGTTGTTGAGGCCGTGGCAGATCTGCGTCCGACGGTAGTCGTGGATGTCGGATGTGGGACGGGCTCCCTGAGCATTCCGATCGCCGAGGTGCTCCCGGACGCTCGGGTCGTCGGAGTGGACGGCGATCCGGAAGTGCTGGCCATCGCGCGCAGCAAGCCCGGCGCCGAAGCCGTGGAGTGGACGGAAGGGTTGGCCGATTCCTTGCCGCTCTCGAACGCCGACGTAGACGTGGTCGTGACGTCACTCGTTCTGCACCATCTGCCACGTGAGACCAAGCGAGAGATGTTGGCCGAGGCGCGTCGCGTCCTGCGGCCGGGCGGCCGGCTGGTCGTGGCCGACTGGGGAGTCCCGCAGGACATCGTGGCCAGTGCGGGATTTGCCGCGCTACAGCTGCTCGATGGGTTCCCGACGACAAACGACAACCGCCGCGGCCTCATCCCGCGACTCATCATTGAGACGGGATTTCCCGAAGCCCGTCTGCTGCGCCGGACTCGCACGGCGCTCGGCACCTTCGACGTCTTGGTCAGCGACGTTCCGCGATAACCTCCCAACTATGACTTCACCGCATGCCAGCGACGCGGCGCCGTTCGGCCGCGTGCTGACGGCCATGGTCACGCCGTTTACCAACGACGGCGCTGTCGACCTCGACGCGGTGCAGCGGCTGGCCACCCATCTGGTCGACCACGGCAGCGACGGCATCGTCGTGTCCGGAACGACGGGTGAGTCACCCACGACATCCAGCGAGGAGGACGGCCGCACGTTGGCCGCCGTCATCGAGGCGGTTGGCGATCGTGCGAGTGTGGTTGCCGGTGTCGGCACCAACGACACGAGTCACAGCGTGGAGTTGGCACAGCAAGCCCGCAAGTTGGGCGCACATGGCCTGTTGGTAGTCACGCCTTACTACAACAAACCGCCGCAGTCCGGCGTCATCGCTCACATGAACGAAGTGGTCCGCGCCGGCGACGGCACGCCGTCCATGGTGTACGACATCCCCGGGCGCACCGGCATCCAGATCGCGGAGCCGAGCTATCTCGAACTCACCAAGAACCCGCTCATCGTCGCCGTCAAGGACGCCGTCGGTGACTTCGAGCGCGGGGCCTGGATGTTGCGCGAGACCGACCTTCGGATCTACTCCGGCGATGATGCCCTCACTCTGCCTTGGCTCTCGATCGGTGCCAGCGGGGTGGTGGGTGTCACGACCCATGTGGCTGGCGAGGCTTATTCCGACATGGTGCAAGCGGTGGAGGCGGGCGATCTCGCGGCGGCGCAGGCCATCAACGCGAGGCTGGTGCCGGTGGTGCGCGCGATCATGGGTCAGACGCAGGGCGCGATTGCCGCAAAGGCGGCCATGCATCTGTTGGGCATCATCCCGAATGCCGGCGTCCGCCTTCCGCTTACCGAGGCCACCGACGAGCAGGTCGCCAACATCCGTGCTGCCCTCGTCGAGTTCGGCCTGATCTCCTAGATGAGCCACATCCATCCCGAACTGAGCGCTCCGCCACCCTTGGCGTCCGGTGCCTTGCGAGTCACTCCCCTCGGCGGATTGGGCGAAGTCGGTCGCAACATGACCGTCTTCGAATTCGACGGGAAGCTGTTGATCGTCGACTGCGGCGTGCTCTTCCCTGAAGAACATCATCCGGGCGTCGACCTGATCCTCCCGGACTTCGGCCCCATTCGAGATCGGCTCGATGATGTCGTCGGCATCGTCCTGACGCACGGCCACGAAGATCACATCGGGGGAGTGCCTTACCTATTGCGCGAGCACGAGGGCATCCCGCTGGTCGGCTCGCGACTCACGCTCGCGCTGGTCGAGCCGAAGCTGAAGGAGCACCGGCTCAAGCCGTCAGTCATTCACACCGTTGCCGAGGGCGACGCCATCACGTTGGACCAGTTCACCTGCGAGTTCGTCGCGGTGAATCACTCGATCCCGGACGCGTTGGCGGTAGCCATCACCACGCCGGCCGGTGTCGTGGTGCACACCGGCGATTTCAAGATGGATCAACTGCCCTTGGACGGCCGGATCACGGATCTGCGTGCCTTCGCCCGGCTTGGCGAGGCTGGCGTTGACCTTCTGCTGTCCGACTCGACAAACGCGGACATCCCTGGATTCACGGTTGCGGAGCGCAACATCACGCCGGCCATCGACGCCGTGTTCTCATCGAGTACCGGCAAGATCATCGTCGCCTCCTTCGCTTCGCACATCCATCGGGTTCAGCAAGTTCTCGACGCGGCGGCCAAGCACGGCCGCAAGGTCGTGTACATCGGCCGTTCCATGGTCAGGAACATGCAGATCGCGCGCGAACTCGGCTACCTGCATGTCCCTGACGGTGTGATCGTTGACAAGATCGGAGACGTCCCGCCGCATCGCCTGGTGCTGATGTCGACCGGATCGCAGGGCGAGCCGATGGCGGCCTTGTCCCGCATCGCCAACCACTCCCACCCCGACGTCCAGATCGAGCCGGGCGACACCGTGCTTCTTGCGTCGTCGTTGATCCCGGGCAACGAGAACGCGGTCTACCGAGTCATCGACGGGCTGACGGCGCTGGGCGCTCGGGTCGTTCACAAGGGCAACGCGCTGGTACACGTCTCTGGCCATGCCTCGGCCGGCGAGCTGCTGTACCTCTACAACGTGGTGAAGCCGACGAACGTCATGCCGGTGCACGGCGAAGTCCGTCATCTGGTGGCCAACGGCGAACTGGCAACGCTCACCGGTGTGCCGAACGTGATCCATGCCGACGTGGGTTTCACCGTCGACCTTCACGACGGCCACGCAGGGGTCAGCGGGGTGGTCGAGTGCGGCTACGTCTACGTCGATGGCTCCACGGTCGGCGATCTCACCGATTCGCTCATCAAGGATCGGCGCATCCTGCGCGACGAAGGGTTCATCACCGTCGTCACGGTGATTGAAGCCAGCACGGGAAAGATCATTTCCGGCCCGGAGATCCATGCCCGGGGGATCGCGGAAGACGACTCCGTCTTCGACGAAGTGCGACCGCGCATCGTTGATGCGCTGGAGGAAGCGCTCGCCGGCGGGGCGCACGACACCTTCCAACTGCAGCAGGTGGTTCGCCGGTCCCTTGGGTCGTTCGTCGGACGCAAGCTGCGGAGGCGTCCGATGATCATCCCGATCGTGCTCGAGGCCTGATCGATCTCGGGCGGCCTGTGATGCCTGCCACAGCACTTCTCACAGGATGTTTTACATGACTGTGCGCTAAGTGTTACCAACGCACGCACGTGCTCCATGCATCGTCGAAATGTCTCGTTCCTAGGTTCGAGTCAAGCACCCGACACTCGGTCGGTCCCCAGCCCTTGGAGCAAGCGATGACGACACTGCAGACCGCAAGAACTGTCGGTGATGCCGCCGTCAAGAAGCGCCGGACTCGCCGCTGGATCGACGACTGGGCGCCCGAGGATCCCGACTTCTGGGAATCGACCGGCGAGTCGCTCGCGCGACGCAACCTCGTCTGGTCGATCTTCGCCGAGCACATCGGATTCTCCGTTTGGCTGCTGTGGAGCGTCAGTGCCGCGCTGTTGGCCAAGGTCGGATTCGCGTTCACGCCCCAGCAACTCTTCTTCCTGGTGGCCTTGCCGAACCTTGTCGGCTCGTTGCTCCGTCTGCCCTACACATTTGCAGTGCCGAAGTTCGGCGGGCGCAACTGGACCGTCTTCAGTGCGTTCGTACTGCTGGCGCCCACCGGCCTCTTTGGCTTCTTCGTCCAGCGCCCCGACACGCCGTACTGGGTCTTCCTGCTGATCGCCGCGATCGCGGGGGTCGGTGGTGGCAACTTCTCGTCGTCGATGACCAACATCAACTTCTTCTACCCGGCCCGGCTGAAAGGCTCGGCATTGGGCCTCAATGCAGCTGGCGGCAATCTCGGGGTGTCGCTGGCGCAGTTCTTCGTGCCCATTGTGGTGGGTGCCGGCGGCGCGTTCGGACTGGTCAAGGCTGGTGAAGCAATCCACCTGGAACGAGCCGGGTACCTGTACGGCGGGCTTGCCGTCATCGCCGGGATCGCGGCGTTGATGTTCATGAATAATCTCTCGGCTGCGCACTCCAGGCCTCGCGAGCTTCTGTCGGTCGGCCGCTACAAGCACACCTGGATCATGGCGTTTCTCTACATCGGCACCTTTGGGTCGTTCATCGGCTATTCCGCCGCGATGCCTCTCCTGATCAAGATCAACTTCTTCCGGGCACCGACACCGGTTGATTCGATCGGCATCAATTTCGCGTACTACGCCTTCCTTGGAGCCTTGGTGGGATCGCTGACCCGCCCCTTTGGCGGTTGGCTCGCCGACCGGATCGGTGGTGCCAAGGTGACGTTTGCCTGCTTCCTGGCCATGATCACCGGAACTCTTGGGGTGTTCTACACGCTCACGCTGTTGACGCCGGTTCCTGCTTCGCCGGGACTCACGCCCGCCATTGTTCATGCGGTCAATCACAACTCCGGTGTCTTTCCGTGGTTCTTGGCCGCGTTCTTGTTCGTCTTCGCGGCGACCGGCATTGCAAACGGATCGACCTATCGGATGATCCCGCATATCTTCCGCGCGCAGGCACATGCCGTGACCTCCGATGGCACCGTGGAGAGGTACGCGGCCGAGGCCACGGCAACGAAGATCTCGTCGGCGGCGCTCGGGCTGGTCGGGGCCGTCGGGGCACTTGGCGGCTTCCTGATTCCGATCACCTTCGGCTCGCCCTGGATCCACGATCCGGTCGCCAACTGCAAGTCGGCGTTCTTGATCTTCGCCGCCTTCTACGCCATCTGCCTGGTCGTCACATACGTCGTGTATGTCTCCAAGCGCTCCAGCATGGGCAGGGCGGGAGTTTGACCCCGAGTGACTGACACGCCCACCACGGACACACACTGTCCCTACTGCGCGCTCCAATGTGCGCAGAAACTCAGCGGCGCGGGATCCCGATCCCTCGCCGCTGAGCCGCGTGACTTCCCGACGAATCTCGGGGGTATGTGCCAGAAAGGGTGGACCAGCGCCGAGCTTCTGCGCGTCCCCGACCGCATCACGATGCCGCAACGACGGGTCTCGACGAGCTCGTCCGGCGAGGCACAATTCGAAGAGGTCTCGTGGGAAGGGGCGCTGGACGACATCGCCGCCCGAATACGGGCGATTGCAGACGAGCACGGGACCGACGCGATCGCCGTCTTCGGGGGCGGCGGCCTGACCAACGAAAAGGCATACCAGCTCGGCAAATTCGCACGGCTCGCCCTGCGGACCAAGAACATCGACTACAACGGCCGGTTCTGCATGTCGTCGGCTGCCGCGGCTGCGAACCGAAGCCTCGGCATCGACCGGGGCCTCCCGTTCCCGCTGGCCGATCTCAACGACGGCGACGTCATCCTGCTCCTGGGCAGCAACGTGGCGGACACGATGCCACCATCAGTGCAGCACCTTGGGGCCGTCAGGCAGCGCGGGGGATTGATCGTCGTCGATCCACGTCGCAGTGCCACCGCCCACCTGACCGACAACGGCGGCGGCGAACATATCCAACTCGTCCCGGGAACCGACTTGATATTCCTGCTCGGTCTTCTCCACGTCGTGTTTGCGGAGGCCCTGTACGACGCCGACTACATCGAAGACCGAACCACCGGACTGGACGCCGTACGCCGCAGCGTCAGCGAGTGGTGGCCTGAGCGCGTTGCCGCGACCACGGGCGTGCCGGAGGCGCAACTCCGTCGCGTTGCCAACATGCTTGCTGATGCCTCACCACACCGAGGCGGCCGCGGGGCCTTCATCCTGAGCGGGCGTGGTTCCGAACAACACACCGACGGCACCGACACGGTGACGGCCGCCATCAACCTGGCGCTGGTCCTGGGCCTTGCTGGTGCCGATCGTGGTGGCTACGGCGCGATCACCGGACAGGGGAATGGTCAGGGTGGGCGCGAGCATGGCCAGAAGTCCGACCAATTGCCCGGCTATCGGCTCATCGCCGATCCCGATGCCCGCGCACACGTCGCTGAGGTCTGGGGTGTCGATCCGGACGTGCTGCCCGGGCCGGGCGTGCCGGCCGTCCAGCTGCTCACGAGTCTGGGAACGGAAGGTGGACCTCGAGCGCTCCTCGTGCACGGCAGCAACCTCGTCGTCAGTGCGCCAGACGCCACCGACATTGCCCGGCGCGTCCGATCGCTCGATCTTGTTGTCGTATCCGATTTCGTCCCGTCGGAGACGGCGATGCTCGCCGACTACATCCTTCCGGTCACGCAGTGGGCGGAAGAGGACGGAACAATGACCAGCCTCGAAGGGCGGGTTCTCCGCCGGCGCCAGGCGCTGACGGCACCGGCCGGGGTTCGCTCCGAGTTGGAGATCTTCGCCGAACTCGCCAAGCGCCTGGACGCGCCGGGACGGTGGCCGACCGAACCGCAGGAGGTGTTCGACGAGTTGCGACGAGCCAGCGCGGGCGGCAAGGCCGACTACGCCGGCATCAGTTACGACCGCCTTGACGCGGGGGAGGCGCTCTACTGGCCCTGCCCATCGGATGATCATCCCGGCACGCCCCGGCTCTTCGCCGACGGGTTTCCAACGCCTGACGGTCGGGCTCGCCTGCTCCCGGTGCGCTGGCTCGGCCCCGACGACACGCTGCGCCGAGACGCAGCGGTCTGGCTGGTCACCGGACGGGTTCTCCAGCATTACCAGTCGGGTGCGCAGACGCGGCGAGTGAAAAAGCTCAATGGCGCGCAGCCCCGAGCCTATGTCGAGATCCATCCCGTCCTGGCGCAGCGGATCGGCGTCGAGGGACTGGAGGACGTCGAGGTCCGGTCGAGCCGAGGAGTGATGCGGGCGCCAGCCCGGATCAGCAAGGACATCCGCCCCGACACCGTGTTCGTTCCCTTCCACTTTGCGGATCAAGGGATGGTCAATGCCGTCACGAATGCCGCCACAGACCCGATCTCAGGGATGCCGGAGTTCAAGGTGTGTGCCGTCACGATCAAGAGGGGTGACTCGTGAAAACCCCCGGCCGCGTCGTGGTCGTCGGGGCGGGGATGGTGGGGCACCGATTCACCGAAGAGCTAAACCGGCTCGATTCGTCGATTGACATCACTCTTCTCGGCGAAGAGGAGTACGAGCCCTACAACCGAATTCTCCTGACTGAACTGCTGGCCGGGAGGGTCGACCTCGCCGGACTCACCATGGCCGAGCACGACAGCTCAGTCGCCGTTCGGTTGGGCGCTCCGGCCTTGGAGATCGACCGGGAACGCAAAGTGGTGGTCACGGCCGATGGTGCTGTCCCGTACGAGCATCTGGTCCTTGCAACCGGGGCACGTGGTCGGGTCATTCCGGTTCCGGGCCTGCGCAATGGGCTTCCTCGCGGAGTCCACGTCCTGCGGTCGCTGAACGATGCGCGCGACATCAAGGCAGCAGCGCTCAATGCCCGGCACGCTGTTGTGATCGGAGGTGGCCCGCTAGGTCTGGAAGCCGCATGCGCCCTTCGTCATCGCGGCGTGGCGGTCACCGTGCTCTCACTCGAGGAATCGCTGCTCGATCGCGACATCGACCCAGCGGTTGCGAGCGTCGTTCAAGAGGCGGCCGCCGACCTGGGTGTTGAGTTCCTCGGCTCGGTCTCCATCGACTCGGTTGCCGTGTGCGAAAGCCACGTATCGGCGGTGCACCTTGCTGACGGTCGCGTGATCGAAACCGAGTTGGTGGTCCTTGCCGCCGGAGTTGTCCCTGAGACGTCTTTGGCTGCTGCAGCCGGGCTGGAGACGGCCCAGGGCATCGTCGTCGGCCATGACTTGCGAACCACTCTCGATCCGTCGATCTCGGCAATCGGCGATTGCGCACAGACGCCAACGGGGACATCCGGGCTGGTCGCGCCCGGGTGGGCGCAGGCTCGCGAATTGGCCCGCAACCTTGTCCACGGCACCCTGATCGAGCCCGTCGAGATCACCGGCTCAGCGATGAAACTCAAAGCCGTCGGACTCGACGTCGTCACGATGGGACGTCGGGCGTCGACTGCTGATTCGCACGATCGAGTCGTCAACGTTCACGACGTCGCCGCGCGCCGGCACGTCGAGGTCGTGGTCCGCGACGACACGCTCATCGGGGTCACCTGCGTGGGTGCGCCAGAAATTGCCGCGCATCTCAGCACGCAGTTTGACCGGCCGGGAATGATCCCGGCTGACCCACTGCAACTGCTCCTGGGGAATTCCGCCGGCGCGGTTACCGAAGCACCCAGCCCGACCACGATGCCTTCAGGCACAACAGTCTGCCGATGCAATGGCGTCTCCAAGGGTGATCTCGTGCGGGAGTGGGAGAACGGCGCAACGACCATCGACGCCTTGGCCGAGCGGACACTGGCAACCACCGGATGCGGCGGATGCACGTCCCTCGTATGCGGCATCGTCGACTGGCTCACCGAGGTGGACCCACCCGTCGACCGGCCTCAAACGGCCAGCGTCATTCAGCCTTAGGGCCTAGCGGCCGAGGAATGCGCCAATCCGCATGGCGACCTTCTCGGGCGTGAACCCGTGGTGTGCCATCACCTCATCGCCCTTGCCGCTGTCGCCGAATTCATCGATGCCGATCGGAAGGTCGACGATGCCCTTCCACCCCGCGGTGGCGCCGGCTTCAAGGCTCACGGTGATCCGATTCGGGGTCGGGACATACTCCGAGCGGTCGAGCACGGGCACCACCCGCGTGCCGATACCGTCGGCGCGCAGCAGTTCGGCCGCCCCGACCGCCAGCGAGACCTCAGATCCGGTTGCCGCTATCTCGACCGTCGCCGGCTCGGCGCCGTCAAAGGAAGCAGGGTCCAACTGCGGTACGGATTGACGAGTGAGTACGAGCGCCGTCGGTCCGTCAGTGCGCTCCAGCGCTCGCTTCCAGGCTTCGACCGTCTCGGCGTCGTCGGCTGGCCGGAGAACCTGAAGACCCGGGATGAGTCGCAGCGATTCCACGTGCTCGACGGGCTCGTGCGTCGGACCGTCTTCGCCAACGGCAATCGAATCGTGCGTGAGCACGTACACCACGGGCTGATGCATGAGTGCCGCGAGCCGCAGGGCGGGCCGCAGGTAGTCGGTGAAGACGAGGAAGGTGCTGCCGAATGGTCGGAATCCGCCGTGGAGGCACAAACCACTGCAGATGGAAGCCATGGCGAATTCGCGGATGCCAAAGGCGATCTCGGTGCCTGCGTAGTCGTCTCGAGAGACCAGGTCTCCGAAAGCGGTCCCGGTGGATCCGGCCAGATCGGCCGAACCTCCGACGAGCTCCGGCATGACTGGTTGCAGCGCCGTGAGGCATGCCTGGGACGACTGCCGGGTGGCCCGCGCCTTCTCTCCGACCGTCGAATCCAGCGCCGATTCGAGCTCGGCTGGAAGCTGCCGAGCCTGAATGCGGTCGAAGGTTGCCGCGATCGTGGGCTCTGCTGCTGCGAAGGCGGCGAACTTCTCCCGCCATTCGGCTTGCTGTTCGGCGCCGGCCTTGGCCAGTTCGGCGCACATCTGCTTGACCTCGTTGGGGACGACGAAGGGGTCGTATTCCCATCCCGCGAGCTTCTTCGCCTCGGCCAGCACATCTTCGCCCAAAGGCGACCCGTGTGCCTTCGCCGTGCCCTCGATGCCGGGCGCGCCGCGACCGATCACGGTCCGAACGGCGATGAAGCTCGGCCGCGAGTCGTCCTTTGCCCGCGTGATCGCCTGATCGATGGCCTCAACGTCGGTGCCGTCGTGGATGGCCTGGGTGTGCCAGCCGTATGCCTCGAAGCGTGCCAACTGGTCGTCGCTGCTGGCTCGATTGACATGACCGTCGATCGTGATGGTGTTGTCGTCCCACAGCACGATGAGCCGGCCCAGCCCGAAGTGCCCGGCGAAGGATGCAGCTTCGTGGCTGATGCCCTCCATCAGGCATCCGTCACCGACGATGACGTAGGTGTGGTGGTCGACGACGCCGGGGAACCTCGCATTGCGCATCCGTTCGGCGAGGGCCATGCCGACTCCCATTGCGAAGCCCTGACCGAGCGGGCCAGTCGTGCATTCGACGCCCGGGGTCAGTCCGTACTCGGGATGCCCGGGAGTACGTGACCCGAGTTGGCGGAAATGGCGCAGTTCGGACTCCGGCAAGGCGTAGCCGAAAATGTGCAGGAGCCCGTACAGGAGCGCCGAGCCGTGCCCAGCCGACAGAACGAAGCGGTCGCGGTCAGCCCATGTCGGGTCGGCGGGGTTGTGTTTCAGGTGCCGACTCCACAGCGTCCACGCCATGGGAGCGGCACCCATGGGCATCCCGGGGTGGCCGCTGTTGGCTTCTTGAACCATGTCGGCCGCCAGGAAACGAAGGGTGTCGATGGCGAGCTGGTCGGTCATGAGACAGTTCCTGTCGGTGGGGAGTGCTCGGCGGCCAGCGCACGGAGTGTCTTGACGGCTGCGGATTTGCCGTCGGCATAGGAATACATCCACGACCCGGAGATGAAGACGTCGGCCCCAGCTGCCGCTGCGCCGCCGATGGTCTGGTCGGTGATGCCGCCGTCGACTTCGAGTTCGATCGTGAATCCGGACTCATCGATCATGCGTCGGAGCTCGCTGATCTTCGGCTCGACTGCAGAAATGTAGGTCTGGCCGCCGAATCCCGGGTTGACGGTCATCGGAAGGATTAGGTCGACCTCGCCCAGCACGTGTTCGACCACGTCAGCTGGCGTATGCGGGTTCAGGGCCACACCGCTGCGGGCCCCCAAATCGCGGATGCGAGCCAGGGTGCGGTGTAGATGCGTGCAGGCCTCCGCATGCACGATCACGAGTTCACATCCGGCCTCGACGTAGCGGGGGAGTAGCTGGTCGGGATTGACGACCATGAGGTGTGCCTCGAACTCGACCGTACTGTGCGGTTTGGCCGCAGCGATCACGTCAGGGCCGAATGTCAGGTTGGGCACGAAGACACCGTCCATGACATCCCACTGGATGCGGTCGACACCGGCATCGCACAACTCGCCCACCTCGTCCCCGAGGCGAGCGAAGTCCGCTGGCAGCACCGAGGGAACGATCAACGGATCAGTCATGACGCCTCAAGCCTATCGGCGCTCTCCGGGCGATCCGGCTTCGCCGGTCGCGTGCCCGTGGACAGACTCGCTTGGGCTGCCCGCCAGCGCCAAGCGCGCAGCGGGCGTATCCAGCACTGATCAGCTTTGGTCGAGTGCCGCTGCCACGCGCCGGTGTGCCTCCCAGATCGCGTCCGGAAGGCCGCGGAACTGTTCGAGGTGCTCCTGACGGTGCACCATTTCCTGGTTCCAGCGGTCGACGTCGATCGTGAGGAGCGTGTCGAGGTCGCCCGGTTCGATCGCAAGGCCCTCGAGGAGGAGTTCGTCTTTGGTCGGGATGACACCGACAGCCGTCGCGTTGCCCTTGACCTCGCCGTTCTTGGCTTCGATCAGCCAGACCAGAGCGCGAACGTTCTCGCGGTATCCGGGCCAGAGGAAGTGGCCGTCTTCGGGGTCGCGCTGGAACCAGTTGACGTGCGCGAAGATCGGTTTCTCTGAGGTCTTGCCGATGACGTCGAGCCAGTGCTGCGCGTAGTTGCCCTCGCCGTACGACATGAACGGTCGCATCGACATCGGGTCGTACCGCAGCACGCCCTCGAGACCGTCGGCAGCGAAGGTGGCCTCGGCACCCAAGGTCAGACCGTCGTAGACGCCTTCGGCGGTGTCGGTGATGGCACGAATCAATGGCTCGCGGTCGCGAGTCCGTCCGCCGAAGATGATCGCATCCACGGGCACGCCGGCCGGATCCGCGTAACCCTTGGCCAGATTGGGGACGTTGGCCATCGTCGTGGTGAACCGGCTGTTCGGATGGGCCCATGGCTCGTCCGCCTCCTCGGCCGTCCGGTCCGAAATGGCTTTGCCGGTCCAGTCGATCCAGCCGTCGACGTCATCTGGCGGGTTCTTGGTCTTGCCTTCCCACCACACATCCTGCGTCTTCTCGTTGTATGCGACGTTCGTGAAAATCGTGCCCGTGCCGGGCTCGATCGCATCCATGGCCGTCGGGTTGGAATGCTCGTTGGTGTCCTTGGCGACGCCGAAGACGCCGAACTCGGGGTTGAAGGCGTAGAGCCGTCCGTCGTCACCGGGCCACATCCAGGCAATGTCGTCGCCGTAGAACTCGATCTCGTATCGATCGCCGAGCGCATCGGGTGCGAGCGTCATCGACAGGTTGGTCTTGCCCGATGCCGAGGGGAAGCCGCCGACGACGTTGTACGTCTTGCCGGTTTCGTTGTCCTTGATGCCGAGCAGGAGGAACTGCTCAACGAGGAAGCCGTTCTTCCAGCCGTCGTACGACCCTTGGCGCAGGCCGTGGGCGATCTTGCCGAGCAGCGCGTTGCCGCCGTAGGAGGAGCCGAAGTGCAGGATCGTTCGTTCGTCGGCAACGGTGTAGAAGTAGCGCTTGTCGTCGGGGGTGCCTTGGCCGAGATTGGGAAGGTCGCCGGTGACGTGCACTGCGCGGACGAAGAAATCGGGATCGGCGAGTTCGTTGAGGAACTTCACGCCAACCCGTGCCATGCGGATCATGTGGAGGACCACGGTGCGAGCATCGGTGAGTTCGACGCCGGCCGCGAACTTCTCCAGAGGCGCACCCTGTGGCGCCATGAGGTAGGGCACGACGTACATCGTCTTGCCCTCTGACGCGCCGGTCACGAGCGACAGGTAGTTCTCCTTTGCCGCCGCAGCGGGGTGCCAGTTGTTGTAGACGCCCTTGTCGGCTTCGTCGCTTGTCGCGACGATCGTGCGCTCTTCGGCGCGAGCAGTGTCCTTGACGTAGGAGCGCGAGTAGGTGCGGCCGCCGCTGACGGGCAACAATTCGCCGGCGTCGAGCGCTTCCTGGACGAGTCGGTCGTTGTCGTCGGCATTGATGACCTCGACCCGTGCTGCGCCGGTCACCCCGAACCAGTACTTGACGTACTCACGAACGGATTCATTGGTGAGACCTGCGGCATCGAGAACCGAATCGATGTCAGTCATGGTGGACCTTTCGCGTGACGACGTGATGTCAACGGCAGGGTACTCGCCGTGAGCGGTGGTTGGTCAGGGACCATCAGCGGCCATCGGTACTGGCGTCCGGTGAAATCCCCACGCACCGGCTATCGAGGTCACGCAGCGGTGTGTTCTGGCTCAACCTATCTGAATGTGTCCTGCGTCTCCCATCCGGGGCTGTGGCCCGGGATTCCCTCGGAATGCAGTGTTCTCACAGGTTTGACGCAGTCGGCGTGAGAAAAGGGTTTACGGCTCGGTAACAGTCGTATGGCGGTCGCGAAATCTGTCACTCCTACCGTCGGGGACATGAGTGAGGCAGTGACGGACAAGAAGCGTCTCGTTGTCGTCGGAGCCGGAATGGTTGCCCAGCGGCTCGTCGAGGCGCTCGACGCACGCGGAGCAGCGGCGTCATGGGACGTCGAGGTGTTCGGCGAGGAATCCCGCCCTCCCTACGATCGGGTCGCGCTGACGTCCTTCTTCAGTGATCGCGACCCCGACGACCTCTTGCTGGGCAATCAGGGACTCTGGAAGCGACCCGGAATTCGTTTGCATCGAAATGCGCGGGTGACATCAGTCGACCCTGAAGCGCGCACAGTCTCGGTCCTGAATCGTGACGTCGGCTATGACGCTCTCGTCCTTGCCACGGGTTCTTACGCCTTCATCCCGCCCGTCAAGGGCAGCGACCTTCCCGGCAGCTTCGTCTACCGCACGGTCGATGACGTTGCGGAACTCCGCGCGTGGGTGCTCGACCGGGCCACGAGGCTGGGCCGGCAGGTCCGCGGCGTGGTCATCGGGGGCGGCCTGCTCGGCCTCGAGGCTGCTGGCGCACTGACTGCACTCGGCGCCGACACCACGGTCGTCGAATTCGCCGACTGGCTGATGCCGCTGCAGGTCGACCGGGCAGGTGGCGAATCGCTTCGCCGCCTCATCGAGCAGCTCGGGGTCAAGGTCATGACGTCAACCGCCTCCACCGAGGTTCGGCCCGGGCGCGATGGCCGCGTCGGACAGGTGCGGTTCTCCGACGGCGGAAAACTCCCGGTCGATGTTGTCGTGTTCGCGACGGGCGTGCGCCCGCGCGACGAGCTCGCGCGGGCGGCGGGATTGGCCGTGCACGAACGAGGCGGTGTGATCGCCGATGAGACCTGCGCAACGAGTGACGATGCGATCTACGCGGTCGGCGAAGTCGCTTTCATCGCTGACCGCGTGTGGGGTTTGGTCGGACCCGGCTACACGATGGCTGAGGTGGTTGTCGATCGACTCCTCGGCGGCAATGCCACCTTTGAAGGCGCCGACCTGAGCACGAAGCTCAAGCTCCTGGGCGTCGACGTCGCCAGTTTCGGCGATGCGTTCGCGGCGACGGCCGGCAGTCTCGAGGTCGTCTATGCCGACCCACTGGCCGGCGTCTACAAAAAGCTCGTCATGAGCGACGACGCATCGACGTTGCTCGGTGGCATGCTCGTCGGCGACGCTTCGGCTTACGCGAGCCTGCGTCCGATGGTCGGCGGTTCTCTCGGCACGGACCCCACTGCGTGGTTGCTGCCCGAAGGCATGGAGCCACCCAGTGGTGCATCGCTGCCCGACGACGCCAACGTCTGCTCCTGCCACAACGTCACGGCCGGGACGATCCGCTGCGCGGTCAGCGACGCGGGATGCACGAGCCTCGCCGACGTCAAGGCGTGCACCAAAGCGGGTACGGGCTGCGGCTCGTGTGTGCCGCTGGTGAAGAGGCTGGTCGACACCCAACTCGAGGAAGCCGGCATCGAAGTCAGCAACGCGCTGTGTGAGCACTTCAACGTCACACGCGCGCAGCTTTTCGACATCGTGCGGGTTAGTGCTGGATCGGCAGGGGGCATCACCACATTCAGCGACCTCATCGCCAAGCATGGCGCGGGACGCGGTTGCGACATCTGCCGTCCGGTCGTGGCCTCAATCCTCGCTTCGCTCGGCCAAGGGCACGTTCTCGACGGGGAGAATGCCTCGCTGCAAGACACGAACGACCACGTCATGGCCAACATGCAGAGGGACGGCACGTATTCGGTCGTTCCTCGCATCCCCGGCGGTGAGGTGACGCCCGATGGCCTCATCGCCATCGGCGAGGTCGCGAAGGATTTCGGCCTCTACACCAAGATCACCGGTGGCCAGCGGATCGATCTGTTCGGCGCAAGGATCGAACAGCTGCCGGCCGTCTGGAAGCGCCTCGTCGATGCCGGCTTCGAATCCGGGCATGCCTACGGCAAGGCCCTGCGCACCGTGAAGTCGTGCGTGGGTTCGACGTGGTGTCGCTACGGCGTCCAGGACTCCGTCGGCCTCGCCATCATGCTCGAACTGCGTTACCGGGGCTTGCGGTCGCCGCACAAGCTCAAGCTCGCAGTGTCTGGTTGCGCGCGCGAGTGTGCTGAAGCACGGGGCAAGGACGTCGGGGTCATCGCAACCGAGAACGGCTGGAACCTGTACGTGGGAGGCAACGGTGGCTTCACGCCGAAGCACGCCCAGCTGTTTGGCGAAGACCTCACGACGGACGAACTGATTCGGGCCATCGATCGGTACCTCATGTACTACGTGTTCACGGCCGACCGGCTTCAGCGGACCGCCCCGTGGCAGGAGGCCTACGAGGGTGGCCTCGATGCGCTCAAGAAGGTCGTGTTCGAGGACTCGCTCGGCATCGCCGCCGATCTCGATGCGGCAATGACCCGGCACATCGGTGGCTATGAGGACGAATGGGCTGCAACGCTGAATGACCCGGAGAAGCTGCGGAAGTTCGCGTCTTTCGTCAACGCGCCGGACGCCTCCGACCCCGACTTGATGTATGTCGAGGAACGCGGGCAGTTCCGTCCGGCCCGTGACGAAGAGAAGGTGGCACTGATCGCCGGCGACAGGCTTCCGGTTCGGCGGATGGAGGATGCGACGGTATGAGTTGGAATGCAGTGTGCAGCGTGTCAGACCTCGCCGTCGACCGTGGGGCCGCGGCACTCGTCGATGGCCAGCAGGTGGCGGTGTTCCGGCTCGCTTCCGGTGATGTCTATGTCGTCGACCACCACGATCCCTTCAGTGGCGCCAACGTCATGGCTCGCGGCCTGGTGGGCAGCCGGGGCGATGTCCCAACCGTCGCGTCTCCCATCTACAAGCAGGTGTTCGATCTTCGGACTGGAGAATGCCTCGACGACGACTCGACGGCGCTGCGTTCGTGGCCGGTGCGCATCATTGATGGCATTGTCGAGATCGACGACCTCGGTGCGGATGGTGCATGACCGTGAAGCAATTGGGCCCGGTGCTCGCCGGCACGAAGGTCCTCGTCACGGCGCAGCGTCGGGCGAATGACTTGGCCCTCGCGCTGGAGCGGCGCGGTGCCGCCGTCACGATTGCGCCGTCGATCGGCGTTGAATCCCACATCGACGAAGAAGCGCTCTTGGCACAGACACGGCGCATCATCGACGGTGCAAATGAGGGTGGGGGCGTCGATGTTGTCGTCCTGACCACCGGCATCGGATTTCGCGGCTGGCTGGAAACCGCCGAAGCGGCCGGTTTGGGCCCTACCCTGATAGACGCACTCGGCGGCACGCGCCTCATCGCACGAGGACCCAAGGCGAGTGGAGCCCTCCAAGCAGCCGGCCTGACACCGGATTGGGTGGCCGAATCTGAGACTTCGGCTGAAATCGCCGAGCTGCTGCTTTCCGAGGGTGTCGACGGCCTGTCGATCGCGGTCCAGCACCATGGCGCGGGCGACGATCACCTCGAAGAGCGGCTCACCGCTGCGGGCGCCCGAACACAAGGGCTCGTGGTGTACCGGTGGGGCCCACCGCCCGACCCGGCGGCCCTTCGCACTTCGGTCATCGACACGGCTGAAGGCGGGTACGACGCCGTCGCCTTCACCTCCGCACCGGGCGCCGCTGCTTGGCTTACGGCTGCCCGAACCGAGGGCGTCGCGACTGACATCGCCCAGGCTGCCAAGGAGGGCACGGTCGTGTTGGCCGCCGTCGGCACGGTGACGGCCGAACCACTTCGGGCCGCGGGACTCGAAACGCTGACGCCGGAGCGGTTCCGGCTCGGTGCGCTCGTGCGGCTGATCATCACGCACTGCGGCGAGAACGCCCCCAGCATCGAAACGCCGGCCGGGCTGCTGCGGGTGCGGGCGACCGCTGCATCCCTCGACCACGTCGTACTGCCGATTTCTCCCGGCGGCCTTGCCATCCTGCGTGAGTTGGCCCGCGAACCCGGACGCGTGAAGAGCCGTGAACAACTACTTGCTGTGATGCCGGGGGAGTCCGGAGACCCGCACGCAGCCGAGGTCGCCGTGGCGCGCCTGCGCGACGTTGTTGGCCGGGAGGTGGTCCGCACCGTGGTCAAGCGCGGCTACGCGCTTGCGGTTCCGGAGCCGAATGTGGAGGAGTTCGGCAGATGATGCCAACACTGGTGGCGGTGAGCCACGGGACATCCGACGATCTGGGGCAAGCTGCCATCGCGCGTCTCGTCGCGGCCGTACGCGATCGACTACCCGAGGTCGACGTCCGGCAGGCGTTCGTCGATGTCCAAGAGCCGAGTCTGGCCTCTGTCCTCGGAACGGTCGGCGGCCCGGTCGCCGTGGTGCCGCTGTTGTTGGGCGGGGGGTTCCATGTTCACGTCGACATCACGGCCGCTGTCGAAGAGCGGGCAACTAGTGGTCGCCCGACGGCTATCGCCCGAACACTTGGTCCGGACGCAGGGTTGACCGGCCTCTTGGTCGGTCGGCTTCACCAAGCCGGGCTTGCGGACGACGACGCCGTCGTCCTGGCCGTCGCCGGATCGAGCGACGTTCGAGCGCGGCTGAGTGCAGACCGGGCAGCTGCGATGCTTGCCACCGCCTTGCGGCGCCGTGTGCGTGTAGGGCATCTCGGCGGGGCGGGTCGTCCGTTCGGCGAGCTCGTCGACGAAGCGCGCGCCAGTGGGGCCCGCCGGGTGATCGCGGCCAACTATTTGTTGGCACCCGGGCATTTTGCATCACGACTTGAGGAGTCATCGGCCGACCTCGTCGCCACCCCACTGTCGGGCGGCATTCACCTTGACCCTCGTCTCCTCGACGTTGTGGTGCGCAGGTACGCCACGGCTTCACAGCCGCTGCTCGCTTGTGCCGCCTGATCCTTTACCCGAGCGAAACACCCGACCGAATCACACGAAACACCGCAGGCCTAGCGTCGCGCCGTGACCTTGGGCACGGTTTTCGTCTGCACCCCAATGTCGGCCGAACCACGCCTCAGTTCGGTCTTGGGATCCTTCGTCAAGGCGCTGCGGCTGGCCGCTCCGGACCTTGAGTTCCACCATGTTCCGATCGACCACCTCCCGATCGATCCTTCAACGCCTCGCCCACGGGTCGCCGTTCCGCTTTCGCTGACCAACCACGGCGACGTGGCCCGCGCGGTGGCGAATGAACGACTGCGTGACGCTGACCTGCTGGCCGCGCCTGCGCTTGGACCGGATTGGACGCTGGCCGAGATATGCGTCCGCCGCCTCGTGGACTCCGGGGCCCACCAGAGCGACACGATTGTCCTCGGAGTCGTCGGGTCCGACGATCCGGCTGTGATCGCGGACTACTCTCGCGCGGCCCAACTCCTCAGTGCCGTATGGGGTGGGCCGGTGCACATCGGATCGGTCGACGGTTGCGACACACACCTGGGCGACGCCATCGACATTGCGCGCGCCTATGGGAAACGCGTGGTCGTCGCGTCGTATGTGCTGGCAGCCGGCGAAACGACCGAGTCGCTGCGGGCGTCGGGGGCCGACCTGGTCACCGCACCGATCATCGACAGCGCGGCTCCCGATCCGCGCCTCATACGCCTCGTCCTGGATCGGTGCCGGGACGCTTTGCGGCGTGGGATGCCCCAGAACTCTCAAGTTCTCCTTTAGAGTTTCGGGCATGGCGACGACTTCCCCAACGCGCCGCTCTTCAGCGTCGCGTTCGTCCTCCGGCCAGAAGAAGCGGCCGCCTCAAAGCCGCTCCCGAAAGCAGTCTGGACGCAAGCCCGCGACACGCAAGCCCGCTGGACGAAAGCCCACCTCGCGCCGTCGATCAGGCCCGAATCCCGTCGTTGCGCTCTTCAACGGCATTGTCAGGTTGCTTGTATCGATGTGGGTCGGGTTGGCCGGAGCCGCCGGCGCGGTCGTCCGGGGGATCGGACAGTCGGCGGCCGATCTCGACCCGGAGCAACGTCGCGACGGCATCGGCTTCGGGCTTTTGGGCGCCGCGATCATCGTCGCTGCCTCCGTTTGGTGGCAGATCCGCGGATTGGTCGGCGAGGTCGTCCGAAGCGCGGCCACCGGGAGCGTCGGCATGCTGGCATGGGCCCTGCCGCTGGTGCTGGCACTGGCAGCGTGGCGAACCTTGCGCCATCCGGATCGCAATGGCCCGGCCGGCCGCCAGGTGGTGGGTTGGATCGCGCTCGCGGGCGGCATCCTCGGCCTCGTCCATCTGTCGCATGGTGTGCCGAGACCCGATGACATGGACGCCGTACGTGAGGCGGGCGGTGCGATCGGGTTCCTGTTCTCCGCCGTGCTGGTCGACCTGCTCAAGAGCGGGTATGTCGTCGCTCCGCTGCTCGTCCTGCTCGCCGGCTTCGGGGTGCTCGTCATCAGCGGGACCCCTCTGCACGCCGTCCCCGAACGGATGCGCAACATCCTCGGCGACCACGACGACGACCTCAAAGAAGCGGCCGGTCCAAAGCGACATCCACGCACCGTCCACGCGGATCTGCCTTTCGAGAACCCCCTGGTCGAAGGTCCCGACGAGGATCGTCAGGTGCCGGTGAAGTCCCGAAAGACACCGCCTGCCGAGGCCGTGTCCACGTCTGTCGACGACGAGGTCACCGAAGTCGTTCCGCCGCCGACCGAGCCACTCCCGACGCGAGCCGAGCAGTTGTCGTTGGGAGACGTGGTCTACACGCTGCCGGACTCGAAGTTCCTGCGCGAAGGAAGTCCGCACAAAGCGCGCTCCAAGGCATCAGACGAGGTCGTCGAACGCCTCACCGAAGTGCTCGAGCAATTCCAAATAGATGCCCAGGTGACGGGCTACTCGCGCGGTCCGACCGTCACCCGGTACGAAATCGAGCTGGGTCAGGCGGTCAAGGTCGAGAAGATCACATCCCTGGCGAACAACATTGCCTACGCCGTGGCGTCGAACGAGGTGCGAATCCTCAACCCGATTCCGGGCAAGTCGGCCATCGGTGTCGAGATCCCGAACGTCGACAAGGAAATGGTCTCGCTCGGCGACGTCCTGCGATCGCAGAAGGCCCGCGGCGACCATCATCCGATGGTGATCGGGCTGGGCAAGGACGTCGAGGGCGGATTCGTCGTGGCCAACCTCGCCAAGATGCCGCACCTGTTGGTCGCCGGTGCCACCGGATCGGGCAAGTCGAGCTTCGTCAACTCGATGGTCTCGTCGATTCTCATGCGGGCGACGCCGGACGAGGTGCGGATGATCATGGTCGACCCCAAGCGGGTCGAACTGAACGCGTATGAGGGCATCCCGCACCTGATCACTCCCATCATCACCAATCCCAAGAAGGCCGCCGAGGCTCTGCAGTGGGTCGTTCGCGAGATGGAGATGCGTTACGACGACCTCGCCAACTTCGGATTCCGCCACATCGACGACTTCAACAAGGCCGTGCGCGCCGGCAAGGTCCAGGTGCCGGTCGGCAGCGAACGGATTGTGGCCCCCTACCCATATCTGCTCGTGGTCGTCGACGAGTTGTCCGATCTGATGATGGTGGCTCCCCGCGACGTCGAAGACGCGATCGTGCGCATCACTCAGTTGGCCCGGGCCGCCGGCATCCACTTGGTGCTGGCCACGCAGCGACCGTCGGTAGATGTCGTTACCGGCTTGATCAAGGCCAATGTGCCCAGCCGCCTTGCCTTCGCGACGTCATCGCTCGCCGACAGCCGGGTCATCCTCGACCAGCCGGGTGCCGAGAAGCTGGTCGGACAGGGCGACGGACTGTTCCTGCCGATGGGCGCGAACAAGGCCATGCGCATGCAGGGTTCGTGGATCACCGAGGCCGAGATCCGCGAAGTCGTGGAGCATTGCAAGAGCCAGATGCAGCCGATCTACCGCGACGACGTCACCGTCCCACAGCAGAGCAAGCGTGAACTGGACGACGACATCGGCGACGATCTCGACCTCGTCCTCCAAGCGATCGAGTTGGTCGTCACGACGCAGTTCGGGTCGACGTCCATGCTGCAGCGCAAACTGCGTGTCGGTTTCGCCAAGGCGGGGCGGCTCATGGACATCCTCGAGAGCCGCGGCGTCGTGGGCCCGAGCGAAGGCTCGAAGGCGCGCGACGTCCTCATCAAGGCCGACGACCTCGATGTCGTCCTCGCGAACCTCAGGACGGATTCGTGAGCGAGATGGTCCTCGACGACATGGCGGCCGGCGTGGCGTTTGAACTCGAGCCATTCGAGGTGTTCCGCCGCGGTGGTCTCTACCTCGGTACTGCCATCGCAGCCTTGGTGGTCGCGGTTGCCGTGGCGATCCTGGCGATCGTGCGTGGTCCGGTGTGGCTGTGGCCCTTCGTGGCTGCGCTCGTCTTCCTCGGGCTCCTCGCGTTGCCGGGCATCGCCGACGCGCGGACTCCGGTCTTCGTCGCCGACGAGCATGGCGTCCGCCTACACGAGCGCGACACTTGGGTTGGCCTGCTCTGGAGCGAAATCGGGGCGCTCGTCATCCAGCCGGGGAGCCTGGCCCACGACGCACGGATCACGATCTATGCCCGCGACGGGCAGCACACCTATGCCACGCCGATCGGCTTCACGACGACCGTTTCTGCGCCTGAGGCCGAGGTGGAGTTGGCGCGGCGGCGGGCCGCTGGCTCATACTGAGCAGCGTGACGGGCTCACCGCCGAGCAATCTCAATCTCCCGAACGCGCTCACTGTCCTGCGCATTCTCGGTGTTCCGGTCTTCGGATACCTGCTCCTGCATCAGCACGGGCTCGATGTCAGCAGCCGTGTCTGGGCCTTCACCGCGTTCTGCCTCCTGATGATCACCGACCGGATTGACGGCGACATCGCCCGCGCCCGCGGTCTGGTGACGAACTTCGGCAAATTGGCCGATCCCATCGCCGACAAGGCGCTGACCGGCATGGCTTTCGTCGGTCTCTCCATCATCGGCGCGCTGTGGTGGTGGGTGACGATCGTCCTCCTCGTGCGTGAGTGGGGCATCACCGCGATGCGGTTCGTCGTCAGGAAGTACGGCGTCATGCCGGCGAGCCAGGGTGGGCGGATCAAGACCACCCTGCAGTCGGTCGCGATCGGCGGATATGTCCTGCCACTGGAGGTGTGGGACAACGCCTTCAGCAACGCCTTGCGGTGGGCCACGCACGTCACGATGGGGGCCGCTGTGATCGTCACGTTGGTCACGGCCGTTCAATATGTGCAAGACGCCATCCGTCTCCGTCGTGACCAAAAGGCGCTGGCCGGGAACGCGTGACCGATACCGCGAGCCTCTCGGCGGCCATCGTCTCCCTGCTGGAAGTTCGGCGTGAGACTGTCGCGACGGCCGAGTCCTTGACCGGCGGCTTGGTGTGCGCGGCGCTCGTCGACGCTCCCGGTGCTTCGGCCGTGGTGAACGGCGGCGTCATCGCCTACGACGCCCGCATCAAGGCCGAACTCCTGAGTGTGAACGAGTCGATGATCGCCTCCAACGGCACGGTTGACGCCGGCGTGGCCCACGAGATGGCCGAGGGCGTCCGCGACCGATTGGGGGCAACCTGGGGGTTGTCAACAACCGGAGTGGCCGGGCCTGATCCTGCTGAGGGGAAACCGGTCGGAACCGTCTTCATTGCCGTTGCAGGACCCGAGGCTGACGCCGCCCGCGCGCTCGCGCTGTCGGGCGATCGGCGGAGCATCCGCGATTCGACCGTCGTTGAGGTGCTGTCGCTGCTGCTCGCTACGCTGGAGGAACAATCCGGGTCAGCAGACAGTTGAGACCGTTCAACTGAGTCGGTTCAACGGCAGGAGATGAGGTGACCATGACGACGATGCGTCAATTCGTCGGCGAGGTCCTTCGCGCCCGTCGCCTGGCCGCAGGCCTGACCCTCCGAGACGTTTCGGCCAAGGCGCGAGTCAGTCTTGGCTACATCTCCGAAGTCGAGCGCGGTCACAAAGAACCGAGCTCAGAGCTCCTGGCGGCGCTCACGTCAGCGCTTGACGTTCCGCTGTCCCAGGTCCTGCTCGACGTGAGCGCCCTGCTGGCCGTCGAGGAGGCCACAGACCTGGCCAGCGTTTCCAGCATCACCCCCGAGACGGCCAACGTCGCCGCGGCCTAGCGCCATGCGGCACAGCGAGTTCTGGGACCGGCTGGATCGACAGCTGGGGCGCGGATACGCCCGCGTCTGGGCCGACACACAGGTACTCCGTGGCCTCGGGGGCCGAACGCCCAACGAAGCTTTGGACGCCGGCGAAGAGCCCAAGATCGTCTGGCGCGCTGTGCATGCCGCATTGGAGTTGCCTGCCCGCGAACGGTGACGTCGACACGCCGGGCATCAATGCGTAGTTCGAACAGATGTTCGGGCTAGATTCGTGCACAGGTTGACGCCGTGAGGGCAGCATCCACAGACGGGGTCGAAGAGGCCCGGGAATGTCTGAGGGCCCTCGTAGCGTCGAAGATGCCTGGCCACGACGACCCGAAGGACATGCGATGCCTCCCCGTAATTCAGCCCAAAGCAAATCCGAGCCTGCTTTGCACGCCGTTCCCCCAGCCGGTGACACTGCCCGTGACGACGCTGCCCGTCCCGATCTCGCCGAGCGCACCAAGTCGCTCGACAACGCCATCGCACAGATCCACCGCAACTACGGCAAGGGGTCGGTCATGCGATTGGGGGAGCGCACCCGTGCGCCCATCGAGGTGATTCCCACAGGCGCGACCGCTCTCGACGTTGCGCTGGGCATCGGTGGGTTGCCGCGCGGGCGCATCGTGGAGATCTACGGCCCGGAGTCCTCGGGTAAAACCACGGTCGCCCTGCACGCCGTGGCCAACGCGCAGAAAGCGGGGGGCGTCGCGGCGTTCATTGATGCCGAGCACGCTCTCGACCCGGAGTATGCCGCCAAGTTGGGTGTCGACACCGATGCCCTGATCGTCTCCCAACCCGACAGCGGTGAGCAGGCCCTCGAAATCGCTGACATGCTGATCCGGTCCGGCGCCATCGACATCCTGGTCATCGACTCCGTCGCAGCGTTGGTGCCACGTGCCGAGATTGACGGCGAGATGGGCGACAGCCACGTCGGCCTGCAGGCTCGCCTGATGAGTCAGGCGCTGCGCAAGATGACCGGTGCCATCAACGGCTCCGGCACCACCGCGATCTTCATCAACCAACTGCGCGAAAAGATCGGCGTGATGTTCGGCTGTATGTCCTATGGGACGCGAGTGCAGTTGGCCGACGGCACCACCGAAAAGATCGGCAAGATCGTCAACCAGAAGCTTCCGGTCGAGGTGCTGACCTACAACCCCGAGACAGACAAGGTCGAAGGCCGCAAGGTCACCAACTGGTTCGACAACGGCAACGCCGACCACTTTCTGCAGTTCACGGTCGAGAAGTCCGGCGGCAACGGCACGTCGCAATTTGCGGCCACCTCCAACCACCTGATCCGCACTCCGGGAGGTTGGCGTGAAGCGGGCGAACTGTTCGCCGGCGACCGAGTCATGGCCAACGAGCCCAAGCGCTTGAGCGACCAGCAGTTCCAAGTCATCCTCGGCTCGCTGATGGGCGACGGGTGCCTGTCACCGAATCGCCGCGACCGACATGGGGTGCGATTCCGGATGGGACACGGTGCCAAGCAGCGTGCCTACCTTGACTGGAAGGTGTCACTGCTCGGCAACATCGGTCACTCCTTGACGAGCAACGTCAAGGGGGCGAAGTTCGCTGACTTCACACCGCTTCCTGAGCTGGGCGAATTGCGTGAAGCGGTCTACCTCGGTGATGGCAAGAAGTACCTGTCCGAGGAATACCTGAAGGCGCTCACGCCATTGGCTCTGGCGATCTGGTACATGGACGATGCCTCATTCACGGCACGGTCAAAGGGTCTTCAGGAGCGCACAACCGGAGGATCGGGTCGCATCGAGATCTGCGTGGAAGCGATGAGCGAAGGCACTCGTGTCCGTCTGCGCGATCACCTGCGCGACACCTTGGGGTTGACGGTCAGATTGCGTGCGGCAGGTGCGGCCAAGAAGGCGGTGCTGACCCTCGATACCGTTTCCAGCGCACGATTCCAGGAACTCATTGCGCCCTACGTGCATGAGTCGATGGCGTACAAATTGCTTCCCCGGTTCCAAGGCAAATGCTCGGTGCAGCCGCAGTTCGTCGAGCCGACCCAGGTACTCGTCCCGGCTCGTATCCTCGATGTCCACGTGAAGCCACAGACACGGTCGATGCGGAAGTTCGACATCGAGGTTGAGGGCACGCACAACTACTTCGTCGACGGAGTCATGGTGCACAACTCGCCCGAAACCACCACCGGTGGCAAGGCACTGAAGTTCTATGCCTCGGTTCGGCTCGACGTGCGGCGCATCGAGACGCTCAAGGACGGCACCGACATGGTCGGCAACCGCACCCGCATCAAGGTGGTCAAGAACAAGTTGGCGCCGCCGTTCAAGCAAGCCGAGTTCGACATCATGTACGGCGAGGGCATCAGCCGCGAGGGCAGCCTCATCGACGTCGGGGTCGACACCGGCCTCATCCGCAAGGCCGGCGCTTGGTACACCTACGAAGGCGACCAGTTGGGGCAGGGCAAGGAGAACGCCCGGCAGTTCCTGAAGGACAACCCAGACCTCGCCGACGAGCTCGAAACCAAGATCAAGGCACACCTCGGTGTGGGCATTCAGGCCGACGAACCAACAGACGCCGACACCGACGAGCCCGAAGACATCGAGTTTTGATGTCGGACGTACCCGACGATTCCTTCGCCCGCAAGATCCTGTTGCAGCGACTGGAAGCCCAGCCGCGCAGCCGGGCCGAGTTGGCGCAGGTGCTGGCCAAGAAGAACGTCCCAGCCGACGTCGCGACCCGCCTGCTCGACCGGTTCGAAGAAGTCGGGCTCATCGACGACACCGAGTTCGCCCGGTCGTGGATCCAATCGCGGCAGCGAACCCGGGGTCTGGCTCCTCGCGTCTTGGCTTTGGAATTGAGGCGAAAGGGCGTCGCCGACGACGTCATTCGCGATGCGCTCGCCGACCTTGATCCAGCCGAAGAGCGAGCGGCCGCCCATCGACTCGTCCAAAAGAAGCTGCGGTCCATGGCTGGCTTCGACGACACCACCCGCATCCGTCGCCTCACCGGCATGCTGGCTCGCAAGGGTTACTCGCCGCAGGTGGCGTTCGATGTGGTCCGCGCGGAATTGGAGGCAGTGCCGACCTAGAAGCGGTTCCGCCTAGACTCGCGGCATGCCTGCGATCCCCACGCTGTCCAGCTTGCCCAAGCTTCCGAAGAGCACCTTCGAGGCCTACCAGACCGTCACAGCCCTGCCGCAGGGCAAGCGGATCTTTTCCCTCCTATACCAGCAGAAGGCGCCCTACTTCGGCTCGGCGCACATTCAGGTGCGCGAGATGCGCGCGAACCGGGGCGAGATCCTGGTTCCGAAGCGGCGCAGCGTGCAGAACCACATTGGCACGGTGCATGTCATTGCCATTGCAAACGGTCTGGAGGCCGCGATGGGCCTCTTGGCCGAGGCGACGACACCAGCCGACATGCGGTGGCTCCCCAAGGGCATGGAGCTCGAATACGTCGGCATGGCCAACTCCGACATTCTGTGCGTCGCCGAGACGACGGATGCCGACTGGGCGAATGCGCCCGAGGTACCGGTCAAGGTCACAGCGACGCGTGCGGATGGCACGGTGGTCGTGCAGGGCACCATCCACCTGTGGGTGACGCCGAAGAAGCGGTAGGGCGCCGGTCCTCAGAGCCCGTGGCGGAGGGACGTCAGCAGATCCCGGTTCATCTGTGCGATGACGTCAAGCGGAATTTCCTTCGGGCACGCCGCGGTGCACTCACCGATGTTGGTGCAGCCGCCGAAGCCCTCGAAATCATGTTGGGCCACCATGTTGACCACGCGGTGCTCACGCTCGGCCTGGCCTTGGGGAAGCTCGCCGAGGTGGGTGATCTTGGCGCCCATGAAGAGTGAGGCCGAACCATTCGGGCACGCTGCAACGCAGGCGCCGCATCCGATGCAGGTGGCGACGTCGAAGGCCCGGTCGGCGGCATCCTTGGGCACCTGGATCGAATGCGCTTCGGGAGCCGCGCCGGTGTTGACCGAGATGTAGCCACCCTGCTGAATGATGCGGTCGAACGCCGATCGGTCGACGCAGAGATCCTTGAGGACGGGAAATGCCGTCGAGCGCCAAGGTTCGATCGTGATCTTGTCGCCGTCCTTGAACGAGCGCATGTGAAGCTGGCAGGTGGTGGTGACCTCGGGACCGTGTGGTTCGCCGTTGATCATCAGGCCACACATGCCGCAGATGCCTTCGCGGCAGTCGGAGTCGAAAGCGATCGGTTCCTCACCGGCGTCGTTGAGCTGCTCGTTGAGCACGTCGAGCATTTCGAGGAACGACATGTCGGGCGAGACGTCCGACACCTCGTACGTGTGCATCGATCCCGCCGAGGCGCCGTCGCGTTGGCGCCAGATCTTGAGCGTCAGGTTCACTTGTACGACCTCTGCTTCATTTCGATGGCGGTGTACGTCAGTTCTTCCTTGTGCAGGATCGGCAGCTCGCCGTCGCCGGCGAATTCCCAGGCCGCGACATAGGCAAACTGGTCGTCGTGGCGAAGTGCCTCGCCGTCCTCGGTCTGCGATTCGGCCCGGAAGTGGCCGCCGCATGACTCGCGCCGGTTGAGGGCGTCGATGCACATGAGCTCGCCCAATTCGAAGAAGTCAGCGACGCGCCCGGCCTTCTCCAAGGACTGGTTGAGACTGTCGGGCGTGCCGAGCACCTTGACGTTGCGGTAGAAGTCGTCCTTGAGCGTCCGGATCAGATCAACGGCCTTGCGAAGCCCCTCAGCGCTCCGCTCCATGCCGCAGTACTCCCACATGATGTGACCGAGTTCGCGATGGTAGGAGTCGACACTGCGCGTGCCGTTGACGCTCATGAAGTGATCGATGCGGCCTCGGACGGCGCCTTCGGCGGCCACCACGTCGGGATGGTCGTCGGGGACGTGCTCGAACGGGCCATCGGCCAAGTAGTCCCGAATCGTGTGGGGCAGCACGAAGTAGCCATCGGCCAGGCCCTGCATGAGCGCCGAGGCCCCCAACCGATTTGCGCCGTGATCGGAGAAGTTCGCCTCTCCGGTCACGAACAAGCCGGGGATGGTCGTCTGGAGGTCGTAATCGACCCATACGCCACCCATCACATAGTGAACGGCAGGGTAGATGCGCATCGGAGTTTCGTAGGGGTTCTCGCCGGTGATCCGGGCGTACATGTCGAAGAGGTTGCCGTATTTCTCCTCGATGGCCTCCCGGCCCAGACGTTCGATCGCATCGGCGAAGTCGAGGTAGACGCCCCGCCGAACGCCGTCCACCTTCGGACCCACTCCGCGGCCGTCGTCGCATTGGTACTTCGCAGCGCGCGAGGCGATATCGCGCGGAACCAGATTGCCGAACGAGGGGTAGATGCGCTCGAGGTAGTAGTCGCGATCGTCTTCGGCGATATCCCGCGGATCCTTGTCGCAATCGGCGGCAGTCTTGGGAACCCAGATGCGTCCGTCGTTTCGCAGCGACTCGCTCATCAACGTCAGCTTGGACTGGTGCGAGCCGGTGACGGGGATGCAGGTCGGGTGGATCTGGGTGTAACACGGGTTGCCCATGAATGCACCCTTGCGGTGGGCGCGCCAGGAGGCAGTCACGTTGCACCCCATGGCGTTCGTCGACAGGTAGAAGACGTTGCCGTAGCCGCCGGAGGCGAGCACCACCACGTCGGCCAGATGTGTCTCAATCTCGCCGGTCACCATGTCGCGGGCGATGATGCCGCGGGCCCGCCTTCCAGCTCCGTCGTTCACGACGATCAGCTCGAGCATCTCGTGGCGTGTGAACGTCTCGACCGTTCCGGCTTTGACCTGGCGTTCCAGCGCTTGGTAGGCGCCGATCAGGAGTTGTTGCCCGGTCTGGCCACGGGCATAGAACGTGCGCGAGACCTGGACGCCACCGAAGGAGCGGTTGTCGAGCAGTCCGCCGTATTCGCGCGCGAACGGGACGCCTTGCGCGACGCACTGGTCGATGATGTTCGTGCTCACCTCGGCCAGGCGGTACACGTTTGATTCCCGCGAGCGATAGTCGCCGCCCTTGACCGTGTCGTAGAAGAGTCGATGGACTGAGTCGCCGTCTTCCTTGTAGTTCTTGGCCGCGTTGATGCCACCTTGCGCAGCGATCGAGTGGGCTCGACGCGGGGTGTCCTGGTAACAGAAGGACTTCACGTTGTAGCCGGCTTCGCCCAGGGTCGCTGCGGCGGATGCACCCGCCAGGCCGGTACCGACGATGATGATGTTGAGCTTGCGGCGGTTCGCCGGATTGACCAGCCGAGCCTCGAACTTGCGGGTCTGCCACCGGTCGGCGATGGGTCCGTCTGGGGCCTTCGTGTCCTTCAGGGGATCGCCGAGGGTGTAGTAGCCGGCGGCGTCGTCGTAGTCGACTTCGGAATCGACGTGGTGCGACTGGTTGCCCGTGAGCGTCGTGTCCGGCATGTCGACCATGGGGAGAGTTTCCTTACTTCTCGATGATGCCGAGCATGACGGAGATCGGAACGGCCGCGAAGCCGATCGTGATGATCAGCGCCAGCGTCAGGGAGAACCGGCGGCTTGCCGCGCGGGCGCGGGCCGTGCCGTTGAATCCCAACGTTTGACAGGCCGCCCAGAATCCGTGGTGCAGGTGCGCACCCAGCATCGTGAGAGCCGCCAGATAGATGAGGGTCAGCCACCAGACGCCGAAGCTGTCGACGACCAGGTTGTAGGGGTCTTGGGTCTGGCCCCCGGCGACGTTGATCTTGACGACGGTGAACTCAAGCAGGTGCCAAATGAGGAACAGGAGGATCGTCACGCCGGCCCACCGCAGGATCAGGCTTGCTGGTATCGCTCCGGTGTGCTTCTTGACCTCGTACTGCACCGTGCGCGCCCTCTTGGCGCGGCTCCACAGCTTCATTCCGCAGAACACGTGCGTCACGAGCGCGACGATGAGGGCGACGCGCATGAGCCACAGGAAGCCGCTGTAGGGGAGCATCGGCGTGCCTAGTTCGCGGAGATGCTCGGCGTACTCATTGAACGCGTCGTGGCCGGCGAATGCGCGCAGGTTGCCGTACATGTGCGCTAGGACGAAACCTATGAACAACAGGCCGCTGACAGCCATCAGAAGCTTCAGTGCGATGGTGGTTCGGACGGCCCTGGCGTGCTCGACGAGTTCGGGTTGAACGTGCGTTGGAGTGGCCACGGATCCAGAGGCTATCGCTGATCGTCGCCGCTGTCTGCGATGTGATGCGGTCGCTAGCGGGTCTCCACATCGACGCGTTCGATGTCGAGTGCGACGAGGGTCGGGGCCGGGAGGGCTTGTCCGCGGGGTCCCCGGGGATACACGCGCCGATAGGTCGGAAAAACGAGTCCTCCGAAGACGCGATGGGCAGCCATGTAATGCGCGGCCCGCGCCCAGCGGCCCACTGGCTGCGCGGTGTAGTCGTGCCTCCGGATGAACCCGGAAGGGTTCACGTAAAAGGTCTGGTGGGGGGAGTGCGTGTGCAGTTCGGCTGGGAAGTGGGCATGAAGACGGCGCCAGGTCTCACTGCCGTCCCGCCACGGTTCGCCCTCGACGAGTTCGACATCGTCACGCGTCAGGAGCAACGGAGTCGTCAGATAGTTCCACCATGCGTAGCCAGCGAAGTACGTGGCGTCCAGGGCATCCCATCGCAGATTGCGCCGCAGTCCACTGACTCCCGTGAACAAGGCGCGCGGGTTTTCGCGAGACTCGAGCACGTCACCGGCATCGGACTCGATCCGCACGCTGCCGCGGTCGAACACGGCTCGTCTTCCTGTCGTGGGGAAGTCGGAGAACACGGCTCGTTGCTCTGCCATCTCGACCCGGACGGTCACGTCGGCCATGCGGTTGCCCGGCATGCGCGAACGAATGAGGCCGCCGAACGTCGCATGCGCAGTCAGCGCTGTCGCCGACTGCCAGCGTTCGAGTCCGCCGTGGGCGGTCAGAATTTCGTCAAGCATCATTTCCGACCATACGACGTCAACTGCTACTCTGGCCGACGAGCAATCGACATCCTTTAACGGCCGTCCCGTGAGGCGGAGAAGGAGGTCGGGATGGTTGAGTCTGCTGACTTGCCCCCCGCCAGTGACGGCGCATCCGGTATTTCCCGAACCGTTCTGGACGGCGCCGACATCACGCGGGCGTTGACCCGGATCACGCACGAGATCCTCGAGCGAAACCGCGGATCGGCCGACGTCGTGCTGCTCGGCATCCCGACACGGGGCGTGCACCTCGCGAATCGCATCGCCGAGCGGATGACTGAAGTCGAGGGAAATCCTGTCTCGGCCGGCGCCCTGGACGTCACGATGTATCGCGACGACCTCCGGATGCGGCCGGCGCGTTCGCTGGAGCACACAGACATCCCCGACGACGTCGACGACAAGATCGTCGTACTCGTCGACGACGTCCTCTACTCGGGCCGCACGATTCGGGCAGCACTCGACGCACTGAACGACCTCGGACGCCCGCGCGCGGTGCAGCTCGCCGTTCTCGTCGATCGAGGGCACCGCGAGGTTCCTCTCCGAGCCGATTTCGTGGGCAAGAACCTGCCGACGTCGCTGTCGGAAAAGGTCAAGGTTCGCCTGGCCGAGACCGATGACGTCGATGCGGTCACGATCGTCGGAGGTGCAGCATGAAGCACCTGCTGAGCACCGGCGACGTGACTCGCGACGAGGCGACGCTGATCCTCGACACCGCCGACGAGCTGCTGGCCGTCGCGCAGCGCCCGATCAAGAAGCTGCCCACGCTGCGTGGGCGCACCGTGGTCAACCTCTTCTTCGAAGACTCCACCCGCACGCGCATCTCCTTCGAAGCGGCAGCGAAGCGCTTGAGTGCCGACGTCATCAACTTCTCCGCGAAGGGCTCCAGCGTGTCGAAGGGCGAGAGCCTCAAGGACACAGCATTGACCCTGCAGGCGATGGGCGCCGACGCCGTCGTCATCCGGCACCACGCCAGTGGCGCTCCCTACCGGCTGGCCCACGCGGAGTGGAGCTACGGCGCCGTCATCAACGCGGGCGACGGGTCGCATGAACACCCCACTCAGGCACTGCTGGATGCGTTCACGATGCGCCGTCACCTGGGTGATCTGGACGGGAAACGCATCACCATCGTCGGTGATGTCTTGCACAGCCGCGTCGCGCGTTCGAACGCGTTGCTGCTTCACACGCTGGGGGCCCACGTCACGTTGGTGGCACCGCCAACGCTGCTGCCGGTCGGCGTCGACACCTGGCCGGTTTCGACGTCATACGACCTTGACGCCGAGGTCGAGAAGGCGGATGCGGTGATGATGCTGCGGGTACAGCGTGAACGGATGAATGCGTCGTACTTCCCGAGCGCCCGCGAGTACAGCCGACGTTACGGCCTCGACCAGGCCCGAATGAACCGCATGCCTGTCCATGCGATCGTGATGCACCCGGGACCGATGAACCGCGGTATGGAAATCTCTGCCGACGTCGCCGACTCCGGTCGGTCGGTGATCGTCGAACAGGTGACCAACGGCGTCGCGGTCCGGATGGCCGTTCTGTACCTACTGCTTGGAGGAGAACAGTGACGACCACGGTCGTGAGAAACGCCAGATTGCTGGGTGAACAGGCAGCCGACGTCCTGATCTCCGAGGGCATCATCGCCGAGATCGGCGACGGCTTGACCGGTGACACGATCGTGGAAGCTGACGAACTCATCGTCCTGCCGGGCCTCGTCGACCTTCACACTCACCTCCGTGAGCCGGGACGAGAGGATGCCGAGACAGTTCGGACTGGCTCCATGGCGGCGGCGCGTGGTGGGTTCACCTGTGTTCACGCCATGGCGAACACCGATCCCGTGGCTGACACGGCAGGCGTTGTCGAGCAGGTGTGGCGCCTAGGCCGCGAGGCAGGGTTCTGCGACGTCCAACCAGTCGGGGCGGTGACCGTTGGGCTGGACGGCGAGCACCTTGCCGAACTCGGTGCAATGGCCGACTCCGTCGCGGGTGTCCGGGTGTTCTCCGACGACGGCAAATGCGTCTCCGACGCCGTGGTCATGCGCCGAGCCTTGGAATATGTGAAGGCCTTCGACGGTGTGATCGCACAGCACGCGCAGGAGCCTCGCCTGACTGACGGTGCCCAGATGAACGAAGGCCCGCTCTCCGGCGAACTCGGGCTAACCGGGTGGCCGGCCGTGGCTGAGGAGGCCGTCATCGCCCGCGACGTTCTTCTCGCCGAGCACGTCCGATCGCGGCTTCACGTGTGCCACGTATCGACCCGCGGGTCGGTCGAGATCGTCCGATGGGCCAAGGAGCGCGGCATCGACGTGACGGCCGAAGTCACTCCGCACCACCTGCTCCTCACCGACGACCTGGTGCGCAGCTACGACCCGATCTACAAGGTCAATCCGCCACTTCGATCAGCGGACGATGTCGAAGCGGTCCGGATGGGACTCGCCGACGGCACGATCGACATCGTTGCGACAGACCACGCGCCACACCCGATGGAAGACAAGGAATGTGAGTGGGATGCCGCCGCATTCGGGATGCTCGGACTGGAAACCGCGCTCTCAGTCGTTCAGCAGACGATGGTCGATCCGGGCTTGCTGACGTGGTCGCAGGTTGCCGAGCGGATGTCGGCGAAGCCCGCGGAGATCGGACGGGTTTCCGGTCATGGTCGACCGCTGGCGGTGGGAGAACCAGCGAACTTGGTGTTGTACGACCCGACGGCCGCCCGTGTCGTCGATGCGGCCGACACGGCGTCGCTGTCACGCAACAACCCTTATGTGGGTCTGAAACTGCCCGGGCGGGTCGTGGCCACGTACCTGCGCGGAAAGGCCACTCATGGCTGATCGATCGAACGAGGCGGTGCTCGTGCTCGAGGACGGCCGCACGTTCCATGGCGAGTCATACGGCGCCGCGGGGACGACGATCGCCGAAATCGTGTTTGCCACCGGCATGACCGGCTACCAGGAGACCCTGACTGACCCTTCCTATCGCGGACAGATCGTCGTCCAGACGGCGCCGCACATCGGCAACACCGGTGTGAACGACGAAGACTTCGAATCGCGCCAGGTCTGGGTCGATGGATACGTAGTCCGTGATCCATCTCGACTGCGGAGCAACTGGCGGTCAAACCGGAGCCTCGATGATCTCTTGGTCGAAAATGACATCGTCGGCATCAGCGGCGTCGATACGCGGGCGTTGACCCGACACCTACGCGAGCGCGGGACGATGCGGGCCGCCGTCTCCTCTGAAGGCCGCCCAGTCGAGGAACTCCTGGCTGCCGTCAACGGCGCGCCCACGATGGCCGGCTCAAACTTCCTGGCTGACGTCACGACGCCAGAGACCTATGTCGTCCCGGCGCACGGCGATAAGCGGTTCACGGTGGCCGCGATCGATCTGGGCATCAAGGGCATGACGCCGCGCCGCATGGCCGAGCGCGGCATCGAGGTTCACGTCCTGCCCTGTACCTCGACGATCGAAGACATCCTCGCGGTCGATCCCGACGGCGTGTTTTTCTCCAACGGCCCCGGAGACCCCGCAACCGCCGACCACGAAGTCGAGTTGCTGACCGAGGTTCTACGTCGGCGCATCCCGTACTTCGGCATTTGCCTGGGAAACCAGATTTTCGGCCGGGCCCTCGGGCGTGGCACCTACAAGCTCGGCTACGGACATCGGGGCATCAACCAGCCGGTCCAGGACCGAACCACCGGCAAGGTCGAGATCACGGCGCACAATCACGGGTTCGCCGTCGACGCACCGCTGGCAGGCACGTTCGACACGCCGTTTGGCGAGGCATGTGTGACGCACGTGGGGCTGAACGACGACGTGGTCGAAGGTCTGGCCCTCCTCGATCAACCCGGCTTCAGCGTTCAATATCACCCCGAGGCCGCGGCCGGCCCGCACGACGCCGCCTATTTGTTCGACCGTTTCGCTGAGCTGATGGAGACGCCCGATGCCCAAGCGTGAAGACATCAGGTCGGTCCTGGTGATTGGCTCCGGGCCGATTGTCATCGGTCAGGCCTGCGAGTTCGACTACTCCGGGACGCAGGCCTGCCGAGTCCTCCGGGAGGAGGGGTTGCGGGTCATTCTGGTCAACTCGAACCCGGCGACGATCATGACCGATCCGGAGTTCGCGGACGCCACGTACGTCGAACCCATCACGCCTGAGTTTGTCGAGAAGGTCATAGCCAAGGAGCGACCCGATGCGCTCCTCGCGACGCTTGGTGGGCAGACGGCACTCAACACCGCCATAGCCCTCGACGCGGCCGGTGTCCTCGACAAATACGGCGTCGAGCTCATCGGCGCTTCGATCGAGGCCATCGAAAAGGGGGAGAACAGGGAGTCGTTCAAAGCGGTTGTCGAGAGCCTTCCCGATGAGTGGGGCGCCGAGGTGGCAGCCTCGGCAATCTGTCACTCGATGGACGACTGCCTGGCCGCGGTGAAAGAGCTCGACTATCCAGTCGTCGTGCGGCCGTCGTACACGATGGGCGGCAGCGGCTCCGGGCTTGCCTACGACGAGGAGGATCTCTTCCGCATTGCCGGTTCTGGCCTTGCGTTGAGCCCCACGACGGAGGTCCTTCTCGAGGAGTCCATCCTCGGCTGGAAGGAATACGAACTCGAAGTGATGCGTGATCACGTCGACAACGTCGTGATTGTTTGCTCCATCGAGAACCTCGACCCGATGGGAGTGCACACCGGCGACTCCATCACCGTCGCGCCTGCCATGACGCTCACCGATGTCGAGTACCAGCGGCTCCGCAACATTGCACTGGGGGTCATTCGTGAGGTCGGAGTCGACACGGGTGGCTGCAACATCCAGTTCGCGGTCAATCCGGACGACGGTCGGGTCGTGGTGATCGAGATGAATCCGCGGGTGTCGCGGTCGTCGGCTCTGGCGTCCAAGGCAACCGGTTTCCCGATCGCCAAAATCGCGGCCAAGGTGGCCATCGGCTACACCCTCGACGAAATCCCGAACGACATCACGGCTGAGACGCCCGCGAGCTTTGAGCCCACACTTGACTACGTCGTGGTGAAGGTCCCGCGGTTCGCCTTCGAGAAGTTCCCTGCCGCCGATGACACTCTGACGACGCACATGAAATCGGTCGGCGAGGCGATGGCGATCGGCCGCAACTTCACCGAGGCGCTGGGCAAGGCGTTGCGATCGCTGGAGAAGAAGGGCTCCCAGTTCACCTGGGCGATCCCGGCGCGCCCCAAGGACGAACTGTTGAAACTGATCAGTCGCCCACACGATGGCCGTATTCGGCTGGTGCTGGAGGCCATCCGAGCTGGGGCGACTGTCGGTGAACTGTTTGAGGCAACCAAGATCGATCCGTGGTTCCTCGATCAGCTGGTCTTGGTCCATGAAATCGCCCAAGAAACCGCCGATGCGCCGGACCTCGATGCCTCGACGCTCCGCCGCGCCAAGCGGCATGGCTTGAGCGATGAGCAGATCGGCGCCTTGCGCGGCATCTCCGAGGCTGAGGTGCGAGCCGCGCGTTGGGCGACGGGGGTCCGACCGGTCTACAAGACCGTCGACACGTGCGCCGCGGAATTTGCGGCCAAGACGCCGTATCACTACTCCTCGTACGACGAAGAGAGCGAGGTTGAGCCGCGGCACAAGCCAGCGGTCATCATCCTCGGATCCGGGCCCAACCGGATCGGACAAGGCATCGAGTTCGACTACTCATGTGTTCATGCCGCGCTTGCCCTGAGCGAGGTGGGCTACGAGACGATCATGGTCAACTGCAACCCCGAAACGGTGTCGACCGACTACGACACCTCCGATCGCCTCTACTTCGAGCCCTTGACGCTGGAGGACGTGCTCGAGGTCGTCAACGCAGAACAGCAGGCCGGCCCGATTGCCGGCGTTTTGGTTCAGCTGGGCGGCCAGACACCGCTTGGTCTGGCCAAGGGTCTTGAAGCTGCCGGCGTTCCGATCGTCGGAACCTCGCCCAGCGCCATCGACTTGGCCGAAGACCGCGGCGAGTTCGGTCGCATCATCACCGAAGCCGGCGTCCCGGCACCCAAGCACGGCACGGCAACGACCTACGACGCGGCGAGGGCAATAGCTCAGGAAATCGGCTATCCGGTCCTGGTGCGCCCGTCCTACGTCCTGGGCGGCCGCGGTATGGAGATTGTCTATGACGAGCCCAGTCTCAAGGACTACATCGGCCGGGCCACGGAGATCGATGAAGACCGGCCCGTCTTGGTCGACCGCTTCCTCGACGATGCCGTCGAGATCGACGTCGACGCTTTGTTCGACGGCGAGGAGTTGTACCTCGGCGGCGTGATGGAGCACATCGAGGAGGCAGGTGTTCATTCGGGCGATTCGGCCTGCGCGCTCCCACCCATCACGCTGGGAGGTGACGAGGTCGCCCGCATCCGCGAATCCACACGAGCCATTGCCGAGGGTGTGGGCGTCCGTGGCCTGATCAACATCCAATTCGCGTTGGCCGGCGACGTGCTTTACGTCCTGGAAGCCAACCCCCGGGCCTCGCGCACAGTCCCGTTCGTGTCGAAGGCGACGGCCACCCCGTTGGCCAAGGCGGCAGCCCGCGTGATGCTCGGTGAGTCGATCGCCGACCTACGGCGAGCCGGAGTACTGCTCTCCGAAGGAGACGGCGCAGACCTTCCGGACACGGTTCCAGAAGGAGTACCAGTGGCTGTGAAGGAAGCTGTGATGCCATTCAGCCGCTTCCGGACCTACGAGGGCTCCTACGTCGACACGGTGCTGGGACCGGAGATGCGTTCGACCGGCGAGG